>JGI24699J35502_11134212_pt1 | contig 62331 bp, 60 predicted proteins | sample TergutMp193P4_FD_35502 | JGI IMG/M metagenome (IMG submission 35502)
CGGCGAGAGTACAAATGGAAATGTCGTTTGGGGAGCAATTTGTGGATTTGTATAGTTCGTTTTCAACTTATGTAATCGAAATAAAAAACATATATACCAATGAGATTGCCTATCATTGGGAAAAGACAGCACTTGAAGGCCAGATTTATGGCTCCAGTATTTTATTTACTAATTTTTTATACGCTGATTTGTTACCCGGTAATTATCGTTTCGAGTTGAAACATTATTGGATGAATGGTAATCCCACCGACTATAGCGGTATCTCTTATAATGCATCTGTTGAAGTAGAAATTACTGAAGCTCCTCAATTTAATTATTATCATCCGGCAATTCAACCGGAAATATATTACAAATATGACAGCAAAGGGAATATGATTGAATCCAAACCTGCGGGAAGTAATGCTGCAACGGCTTACCTTTGGGGCTACAGCTACCAATACCCCATAGCCGAAATCAAAGGTGCTACTTACAGCGAAGTTTGTGTTAAAATAGGCAACAATAACGAACAAACAGGCAAAAATACATTGGAAGCTATTGCTAATAAAGCGGAGCCGACTTCTTCGGATTGGACAGCCATCAATAATCTTCGGACGCAACTGCCGAATGCCATGGTCACGACCTACACCTACAAGCCATTAGTAGGCATGCAAACCATGACTGACCCTCACGGTGTGATAACGAACTACGATTATGATCCTTTCGGGAGATTGCAAAAGGTTACTCAGTCTGGAAAAGTGATTGAATCGTATGAGTATCATTATAAGAATTAAGAATTATAAATTAAGAATTATAAATTATGAATTATAAATCAAGAATTATAAATTAAGAATTATAAATTAAGAATTATGAAACAACGTTCGACGCAGTCAATTATGAATTATAAATATGCAAGGCATCCCAAGCGTACTAACCTGAGAAAATGTTTTCATATTCATTTTGTGAAAAATTTATCGTATCTTTGAAGTTTGAAAAACATATTTATTAATGCATCAGAGAGATAAAATTTTTAATATAAATGAATAAAAATAAAAAATATCAAGCATTTAATTTATCCAATTATGAAAGAATTCCGCAGATTTCGCAACTAAACACGGAAGACAGGGAAGCTATAGAAGTTGTTGGACGGGTTCTGCCTTTTAAGACAAACAATTATGTTACCGAAGAATTAATCGAATGGAACAATATTCCTAATGATCCTATATTTACTTTGAATTTTCCCCGAAAAGAAATGTTGTTGAGAAAACAATATAATGAGGTATTGCATTTGATGAAATCCGGCGTTTCGGAAGAAATATTGAAAAATAAAATCAATCAAATCAGATTGGATTTAAATCCTAATCCGGCAGGGCAGGAATATAATGTTCCTATGTTGGGTAATAAAAAATTGACTGGCGTACAACATAAGTACAGAGAAACCGTCCTGTTTTTTCCGGCGCAAGGGCAAACGTGCCATGCTTATTGTACTTTCTGTTTCAGATGGTCTCAATTTTCGGGAATGAATGATTTGAAATTTTCGATGCGTGAAGCGGACCTTTTATATAAATACTTGAAATCTAAACCTAAAGTTACCGATATTCTGTTTACCGGCGGCGATCCGTTGACTATGTCAACAAATACGCTGATTTCTTATATAGAACCTTTATTGGAAAAAGAATTTAAGCATATTAAAACCATTCGTCTGGGAACTAAATCATTGGCATATTGGCCTTATCGCTTTCTGACTGATAAAGATTCCGAAGAACTATTGGTTTTTTTTGAAAAGATAGTGAAAGCGGGTAAAAATCTGACTATTCAAGCACATTTCAGTCATCCTGTTGAACTATCGACAGAAGCAGTGAAACTTGCAATTGCAAGAATCAGAGCAACAGGAGCGCAGATACGCACTCAGTCGCCTCTTCTTCGGAAAATAAACGACCACCCTGATTTATGGGCAGACATGTGGCGTAAGCAGGTCGATTTGAATTGTATTCCTTATTATATGTTTGTTGTAAGAGATACAGGGTCCAAATATTTTTTTGAATTACCGTTAGAAAAATGCTGGCAAATTTACAGAAAAGCTTATTCAAAGGTGAGCGGAACTTGTCGGACTGTAAGAGGTCCAAGCATGAGCACCTACGCGGGCAAAATACAAATACTCGGAATAACTGAAATAAATAAGGAAAAACATTTTGTGTTAAGATTTTTGCAGGGGAGGAATCCTGATTGGATAGGCATTCCATTTTTTGCAAAATATGACCCTGAAGCAACATGGTTTAATGAATTAAAACCCTCGTTTGGAGAAGAAAATTTTTTCTTTGAGAATGAAAATCAAGGCTATAAATATCTTAATAAATGCGATACAAATTTTGATTTGGAATAAGATGATAAGGAATGCTGCACTTTCTGATGCAAAACGCATTGCGGAAATATACAATTATTATATTGAACATACAGCCGTAACTTTTGAGAAAGAAAAAGTTAGCGAAGAAGAAATTCGCCGGCGTATGGAAGGAATTTTACAGAAGAATTTTCCTTATATTGTATATGAAGAAAACGGAAAAGTGGATGGCTACGCCTCTTTGAACAATTGGCATCCGCGTCCGGCATACGATATTACTTTGGAAGCAAGCATCTACCTTGATATTGAATCACAGGGCAATGGCATTGGGACGTTGCTTTACTCTGAATTGATAAAACGTGCGGAAACGTTGGGGATTCATTCAATAATTGGAAGCATTTCTATGCCGAACGATACAAGTCGCAGATTGCACGAAAAATTTGGTTTTCAATTAGCCGGTACTCTCAAGGAGGCAGGTCTGAAATTTGGAAAACTTATTGATGTAGAATTTTGGCAACTAATGTTTTGAAAATTAAGTTTGAGTATTAAATGGATAAGATAAAAACCATTCCACAAAATTTCTAATTCCTTCTTCTATACTTGTAGCAGGCTTATAACCTACAGCTTGTTCTAAGGAAGCAGTATTTGCGTACGTAATTTTTACGTCGCCTTGCTGCATAGGATACATTTCGAGCATAGCTTTTTTACCTATTGTATTTTCTAATGTATGAATAAAATCCATTAATGGAACTGGTTGCGAATGTCCTATGTTAAATATTTGATAATAAGGATATTTATTATTTTCATCAGGTATATGCTTAATTACTCGGACTACACCTTCGATTATATCGTCGATATAAGTAAAATCACGGCTTAAATCGCCATGATTAAACACTTTAATCGGTTTTCCTTCGGCTATTGCTTTAGCAAACAGAAAGAGCGCCATATCCGGGCGTCCATAAGGACCATAGACGGTAAAAAAGCGCAGCCCTGTCGTTGGCAAATGATATAAATGGCTATATGTATGCGCCATAAGTTCGTTCGCTTTTTTTGAGGCAGCATACAAACTGATCGGATAATCTACTCTATCTTCTTCCGAAAATGGTACTTTGTCACTGTTGCCATAAACGCTGCTTGAACTGGCATAAACCAAATGCTTGATATGATTGTGCCGGCAACATTCCAGAATATTAATAAAACCTACTATATTACTATCAATATAAGTATATGGATTTTCAATAGAATAACGTACTCCGGCTTGTGCTGCTAAATTACATACGCAATCGAACTGCTCGTCTGCGAATAGTTTTTCTAAAGCCGGGCGATCTTCCAAGTTCAGTTTTATAAACTTATAGTTTCGGAAAACTGAGCTTTGTACCAATTTCCCATATTCCACACTATCCGGTTCTATGCCGGTTTCTTTCAGTCTGGCATATTTCAAACGGACATCATAATAGTCATTGATATTGTCCAAACCAACTACTTCATCTCCTGCGGATAACAATCGTTTAGCCAAGTGGAACCCAATAAAACCTGCAGTTCCTGTTATAAGAATCTTCATAAACTAAAAATTAAAAGTTAAAACTAAAAATTACAATTTAAAATTTAAATAATTTTCAAGAGTGCCTATATCATAACGTTTTCCGGTCATACGCCACGCATGAAAAACTGTTTTTACCAGCATGCCGGCTACTAAATTTCCCGGAGCATCCGTATTACAACCCTCTAACACATATTCTTGAATAAATTTTATATCACTTTTCTTATAGATATAGAAAGGTGGTACTGCATAATGCGATTTCGGCTCACGTGGTTTTTCCTGCATTTCTAAAACTCGGTCGTTCGCATCAATAGTGATTACACCGGTGCGTTGAAGCGCTGATATATCCGGTTCATAATGAGTCATAATTAAAGAAGTTTGCTTTTCTTTAAAATAATTTATAAAACCACGGAATGAAAATGTTAATACATTATCAGCTGCAATAACCAATAAATCTTCATTGTAAAGCTGTTTAGCTTCAATTGCAAATAACAAATCCCTGACAGCTCCCAAACGGTTTTCGTTCGCTACTGAACCGTCATCAAGAATAGTTATATTTTTTGTATAACAGCTTTCTGAAGGCCATTTTTCAAAATGGGGTAAAAATTTATGGTTACCGACAATAATATGTTCATCAATTTCGTCGATAGCATCCACATCAACAATCAAGCGGTCTAAGATAGAAATTCCTTCAATTTCCAATAACGGCTTTGGAAAACTTTCCGTTAAAGGATATAACCGGGTTGCATATCCGGCTGCTAATACTATATTTTTCATATAAATCTTGCTCCAGAGTCAGTTTTACAGCAATGAAATTCAAAATTACCTTTGTATTGAGGAAATTGCTCTAAATATTTCGTCGTAATCGAACGTTCTATTGTATCTTTTTTAGCCGAATCGAGTAAACAAATACAAGCACCCTTGAATCCTGCTCCACTAAACCGGCCGCCATAGATTCCGTCGGTCTCGCGCATGATATTGTAAATAGCTATTAATTCAGGACTTCCGCATTCATATTTATTAATAGAACTATCGCAACTATCAAACACTAATTGACCAAAAGTTTGAATATCTCCTTTCTGCCAAGCATTAACTCCTTGCTTTACCCTTTCACATTCAAAATAAAAATGTTCAGCTCTTCTATAAAATCTATTGGGAAAACAGTCTTTGGTTTCATAAAAATAAGATTCCGGAACATCCCGTAAAAATGTCTTTTCTAAAGCATTCAGAGTTTGTTTTTTGGAAGCGAGAATATTCCATGCGGCAACTTTACATTCACTTACGCGCAAATTATAGTCGCTGGAAATAAGACTTCGGGTCAATCCTGAAAAAATAATGCCTATTTCAAATTCGGGCATCTTATTTGATAATGGAAGCAACTGATAGTCGTTGGTATCCGTATCTAAATACAATAAATTATCTTTTTTACTCAATACCACACAGGCTTGGTCCAAGATTCCATTGTTTAATCCTACATATTCTCTTTCTGCCTCGGAAGTAATCCGGATAATTTCCATAGGCGTTAAGCTGATATTGTTTGCTTTGGTTATAGCCAAAACGTATGCAACCAAAACGGCGGCGGAAGAAGATAATCCCCCAATCGGCAAGCTTCCTTTAATTAATCCCTTTATTCCATATTTTAGCTCAAGCCGTTTTTTGAGTGCATAAACAATTCCATGAATATAATCGCCCCAGTCGTTATTCTTACTATTCTGTGGCATATTTAAATCAAAAATTATTTCTCCTCGAAAGTTGCGGCTTCTTAAATCGACTAAACTATCATCTGATGGAGTAAATAATAATTCAACGCCTTTATCAATAGCAAAACCGGTTACTAATCCGTGTTGATGATCGACATGCGCTCCTAATGGACAAATCCGGTAAGGAGAATATATTTTTTCAACACGTTTGTTGGTTCCAAAAATTGAATAATAAGTAGATAACATTTTTACTTGTAGAATTTAGAAATTAAGAATTATGTCATAACCAACCACTTGTCACTCGTTACTGCAAACAACTTTGGAGAATATCCACTACCCGTCCCAAGTCGTTTTCCGTCAAGGATGAACCGGATGGCAGACACAATCCATGGTCGAATAAAGTTTCACAGACTTTTTCACCATAGTAGGGACAGGAACTGAAAACAGGTTGCAAATGCATCGGTTTCCACAATGGACGCGATTCGATATTCGCTTTTTCCAGCGCTAAACGGAGGTCTTCCCGATTAATTCCATTACTTTTTTCTGGATCAATCACAATGCAAGTCAGCCAATAATTGGAAAAGAAATTTGCAGAAGGTTCAGTATGAAAAGCAATGGCTTTTATGTTTGATAAATGTTTCCGGTAATATTGGTTGTTTTTCCGGCGTTGTTCTATTCGTTGAGGCAATACTTCCATTTGCCCTCGACCAATTCCGGCTACTATATTACTCATCCGATAGTTGTATCCGATTTGCGAATGCTGATAATGTGGAGCGGCATCCCGCGCTTGCGTAGCCAGAAAACGTGCTTTCCTAATGTATTCTTCATTTTTTGCGACCAAAGCGCCTCCGCCGGAAGTAGTAATGATTTTGTTTCCATTGAACGATAAGGCGGCTAATTCTCCTAATGTTCCGCAAGGAACGCCTTTGTAGGCAGAACCTAAAGCTTCGGCAGCGTCTTCCAAAACAGGAATTTCATATTGACTGGCAACGGACAGAATTTCATCCATTTTTGCCGGCATACCATACAGATATACCGGAATAATAGCTTTGGGCTTTTTTCCTTTTTTAATTCTATCCCGAATTGCTTCTTCCAGATATTCGGGCGACATATTCCAAGTATCCGGTTCGCTATCGACAAAAACCGGAGTTGCTCCTTGGTACCGGATGGGATTTGCTGAAGCCGAAAAAGTGAAACTCTGGCAGAGAACTTCATCGCCGGCTTCTACTCCCAACAAAATCAATCCCAAATGCAACGCAGCAGTACCTGCAGTCAAAGCAGCTACATGCACATTGTTTCCTAAAAAGTTCTCAATATCTTTCTCAAAGGCGTCCACGTTGGGTCCTAAAGGAACTACCCAATTCGTATCAAAAGCCTGTTGGATGAAATGCTGCTCACGCCCGCCCATGTGGGCGAGAGAGAGGTGGATGCGAGATGGATTCATAAATTATATCTTGATATATTTTTTGATATTAATCTAACATTTGATGTTAGAAATTTTGTATTCTAATTAATCTGTCACATTTTGAACACATTACTCCAGCTTTGTATTCAATAAATTTCTGAATGTTATTGTTTCCTTTCAACCATTCGATATAAATTGCAGGTGTATTTACTCCTGCTTCATGAGAGAAAGGATAACCTCCTCCAAATCGGGGATTAAATTCTAAAACATATAGCTCTCCATTATACTCAAAAATATCACAATCCAAACTACCGATATGTTTCAGATTTTCCCCAATTGTTTTTCCTAATATTTCAAAACGGTTATCAATTATAGATATTGCTTTTTCTGTTTCGCCTGCCCGCATTGAAAGTTTTTTCCTAACAAAAGTTCCAACATAATTTCCCTCAAAATCGTTAAGAACATCCATTCCATATTCTTCTCCTTGAATTTTTTCTTGAACAAGAATTGAATGCGTTAAATCGTTTTTACTGGCTTCTTTTAAGATAGTTCGTTCAAGTCTTATTTTTTCCAATTGATAAGACAGCTTCAACTCTACTTCATTTTCAGAAAAATCAACCCCAATTGAAGCGCTTCCACAGCGAGGTTTAATAACTAAAGGAAAACGAAGTTCTCTATTATTTATTGCCTTTAATGCATCATCAAGGGAAAGATAAGTCTTAGGTGATTTTACTCCTATATTTGTTAAGAATTGGGCTGTTTTCCATTTATCAAAAGAAATATCAATAACTCTTTCCTCAGAGATAATGACTTTTGCTCCTGCTTTTTCTATTAATTTCCTGTTATGTGAAAGTATTGGCAACTCTAAATCATTAAGAGAGATTACAGCATTAATTTTATTATCTTTTACTATTTTTACAAGTACATTGATATAGTCAGCATCATATACGGATGGTACAATTGCAAATTTGTCAGCATCTACAAGAGCTGGAGCTGTATATTGCATATCAACAGCCCAGACCGTCCCCTCTTTTTGTAAAGCCTCTTTAAAATAATTGATTAGATAATTCCGCCTGCCGGCACATGTAAAAAGAATGTTCATATATATGTAAAATCGCTAATTAAAAGACCATATAAATTTCTATCTTTCAATATTCCATTTTTCATCGTATGTTTCCGTAATACACCTTCCAATTTAAAGTTCATTTTTTCATACAAATAATTTGCTTTTTTATTATCAGAAAATGTATATAAATATATCTTATTTAGTTGTAGATATTTAAATCCATAATTACATAGCTCATATAACGATTGGTAACCATAACCTTTTCCTTGATATATAGGATCAATATATAAATATAATTCAGCGTTCTTATTTTGATTGGATATGTTGATTAAACCACCCATGCCGACAATGCAATTAGTATGATAGAACACACAATCAAATCTTGATTTTTCATCTTTAATTGAATTATACCATAGAAGAGTTTTCTCTAAATTAAATATCTCACTTGTATTTAAATGTTGAGAGATTTCAAGATTATTTAAAAGATATATTCTATAAGTAAGGTGTTCTTCATTCAGCTTTTTTAAGGATATCATTTTTTTGACAATTTGTTACTTTCCTCCCAATGTTTTATAAGCATATAAAAATCGTTACACAGAATTGATTTATCGAACTTTTCTTCGGCTAATTTACGAGCATTAAATCCCATCTCGGCTGCTAATTCAGGGTTTTCTTTTAATAATAAAATTTTATCTGCTAAATCGAAAACATTTTCCGGATTAACATAAAAACCACAATTATAATTTTCAACTAATTCTTTAGTCCAACCATCTGAATTTACAATAATAGGTTTTCCTGCAGAAAAACTATCAAAAAGTTTGTTAGGAGAATTTGTTTTTAAAATTGGAAAATTAGAAAATGTACAGATGCATATATCGCAATTATTTACTACAGCAGAAACAATATCCATCGGCTGGCGACTCAAAATACTAACTTTTACATTTAATAAATTAGCAGATAAATATTGTAAATCTTTTATTTTAACTCCATCTCCCATAAAAATAAACTCAATATTTTCAATTTTTTTATTTTCTAATAAGGAAATAGCATCCATTAAATAATCAATTCCATTTGCAAAACCTAATGTGCCAAAATATATAATTTTAAAAGTTTTATTTGATAATCCAAATCTATCATTTAAATTCATGTCTTTCTCTCTAACCCAAAACATATCAATCTTTGACATATTTGGAATCATTGAAATTTTTTCTTTAGGAATGTATTTTGCTACCCCTTCTTGCATGCCGGGAGAAAGAGCAATAACATGTTCTGAATTTTTATATACCGTTTTTTCAAACCATTTTAAAAATTTAATTAATACTTTATTTTTTATAAAACCTAATTGAATGGGAGCTTCAGGCCATAAATCTCTTACTTCAAAAATATAAGGCGTTTTCCGAAACAGCTTTCGCATCAATGCCGGAACAGCTACTGTTAAAGGTGTAGAAGACGCAAAGACCAAATCGACATCTTTTTCTTTTAACGCTACAAACGTTGAAAAAAACATAAACTTTAAAAAAGACCATATTCGTTGCTTGACGTTCATATTGTTTGAATACGCGTTTAATATTGATATAACGCGTATGCCTTCAATTACTGTTTCTTCAATTCTTTTATCCTGATTTTTCCCTTGCATTATATTGGCATGGCAGACAACAGTTACATCATATCCTTTTTCTATTAATGTTTTAGAAATCCAGTACGACCTTGTACTTCCGGGTTGATTAGGTGGTTTAAAATATTGTTGTATATAAAGTATTCTCATTTAAACTTAAATAATGCCCTATTAATAGTAAATAAAAAGCATATCTAAAATATGAAAAATCTCCACTGAACATTAATGTAACGCATCCAAATAAACCAATGAGAGATACAGGATTTTTATATTTTATTAATAATAAAAGTCCAAAAAATAAAATGATTCCGATAACTCCGATTTCTGACAACAATTCAAGAATTATATTATGAGGATATAGATAATTCATATAATCACCTTGCCAATTTCCAAAGCCGACTCCCAATAAAATATTATTCTGGAATAGTGTTAATGAATATTTATAATTTTCAAGCCTTGAGCCAAAGGACCCTTGACCTACTCCTTCCATATATTCATCCGGGCTATTTATGAAATCAATAATCATTTTAACAGATCTAATATTTTCCCCATATTTAATAATAATAATATATGCTATTGCAATTGCTAATATAGACAAAACAAAAATCAACAATTTATTTTTATTACGAGAATATCTGTAAAAAAGGAATGTTGAAATAATAATTAATCCGACTAATGGACCTTTAGAACCTGTCCATAATATCATTAATAAAAAGAACAATGAAAAAAAAATCTTTTTTATTCCTTTTTGAGTTGAAAGAAGAGTCCCCAGAAATGCCATTCCATTTAACCATCCAAATGTAATTGATCCTAAAAAACCAAATGAAACAGAACGAGACCAAAAACCATATCGTATTTTCATAAGAATGGTTATAAAGTCAAGAAACAATATTGTTATAACTAAAAACTTCAAAACCTCCTCTGTTTTCCAATTTTTTTTAGAGAAAATAAAAAACATTGTTAACGGTAATAATAATCCTAAGTATGCTTTTTGTAAACCATATTCAGTATTATTATTTGAAAAACTTGATATAATTAAAAAGATATAAAAAAGCAATGAAATAAAATATAAATGGACATATTTCTTATTTATTTTTGGATAAATTATTACTATTGATAATAAAGATAAGAATAATATTATCACATAAACAGCAGTATTACTTTGATTAAATACTCGAAATAATTCTTTAACTCCAATATTAATAAAAAATAAGAGCATAAAAAACATTAACTTTTTATATTCTTTTATTTTCTCTACTTTGATTCCAGTAGCCATTTTACTTTTGCTTTGATTTAAATAAATTCATCACAGTGATAAAGTCTATTTCTAAATATTTTTTAGAAAAATAAAATGCTAATGAGTTTTGTAATACAAGACCTGTAGCAGTTGCTATTGCAGCACCTACATATCCCCAATATGGAATTAAAATTAAAGAAAGAACAATACTTGTTATAGCTGTAAATAAAACAATATTTCTCATCTTTCTCTCGTGTCCCGTCATATTTAATAAGGCATAGACTTGGCCTGTTAATACATTAAAAAGTTGTGCAAAAGCCATAATAATTAATGCTGTTTTAGCTGCGGCATACTCATGCCCAAAAAAATTAAGAAAGAATGACGGAAAAGCTATAATTAATAAAAAAACGGGAACCGCTATTAATGCCATATAAAATGTAGAGCTGATATATAAACCTCTAAGTTCAGCTATTTTATTTTGTTTATGACAATGAGCAAAGTGTGGCGAATACACTGTATTTACAATCCATGATACAAAATTAATAACAAATGCGATACTGTTTGCTAAAGAATAAAGTCCAACATCTTTACCTGTAGCAAATAATCCTAAAAAAATAGCCGGACTAAATTTTAACAAATATCCGGTAATAGCAGAAAGTCCATAATCATTTAAACTTGAATAAAATCCGGAATAATTTTCATAATGATATTTCTTGCCTTTTGTTGCTGTTTCAATAAGTTTTGACAATGTAAAAAAACCTAATACCGTAATCAGCATTGATGAGAAGAAAAAACATATTGATACGATGAATCCATCAACATGTAAACCATAAAATGTAATTAATGCTACAGAAGCGCCAGTCAGAAAAGTTGTTAAACCAATTTCGAAATAAGGAGCTATTTCAGGTTTTTTAAATGCTTTAAAAAATGAAGATTGAATTGTTTGGTATGAATAAAAGGGTAAAGCCATCGCAAATACAAAGAGCATACCGCTCACATTTGACTTTTCAAAAAAATGATCAGATAAAAAAGAGCGTGCTAATATTAGAAGTAATCCAAGAATGGAGGTTGCAACTAAATTTCTTAGCAACACATCCCTCCTTAGTTTTTTTATCTGACCAAATTCGTTATCCGCAAACATAATTCCTGCGAATCTGATTATGGCTGTAGGCATTCCCCAACGGGCAAAAAATCCTAAACCCACAAGAATAGAATAAGCTAACATAAAATGGCCAAAATCGGTCACATTAAGACACTTTGCCAAGGCAAAGTTAAAAACTAATGTGCCAAAAGCCGAAACACATCTGGAGAAAGCTGTTTTAATAAGTTTCAGGATTAAGTTTTTGTCTTTTATTATTCGTGTTTTTATTTTATCTACTAAAAACATAATAATATTTAATCTAATGTCGCAATTCACTTAACCTTGTATAATACCCCTCCGTTTTTCACTAATTCCTCAAAATCAGGTTTTTCAAATTCTTTATGCGCAACAGCGAATACTACAGCATCAAACTTTTTTTCAGGTATTTCCGTTAAAATATCCAATCCATATTCGTGTTTTACTTCTTCTGGGTTTGCCCAAGGGTCATATATCGTAATATTTGTATCATATTCTTTCAAAGCACGTATCACATCGACTACTTTGCTGTTGCGAATATCTGGACAGTTTTCTTTAAAAGTGATGCCCAGAACGAGAATATCGGAGCCTTTCACACGGAACCCTTTCTTAATCATTTGCTTTATTACCTGTGATGCTACATATTCACCCATACTGTCGTTCATGCGGCGTCCGGCGAGGATGATTTCAGGATGATAACCATATTCTTGGGCTTTTTGTGCCAGATAATAAGGATCGACGCCAATACAGTGTCCGCCTACTAAACCGGGTTTGAACTGCAAAAAGTTCCATTTGGTTCCGGAGGCTTCCAACACGGCGTTTGTATCGATACCCATTCGGTCGAAAATCTTTTTTAGCTCATTGACAAAGGCAATGTTGATGTCGCGTTGCGAATTTTCAATGACTTTAGCGGCTTCAGCTACCCGTATAGTAGGTGCCAAGTGCGTCCCAGAAGTAATTACCGAAGCATATAAAGCATTTACCTTTTCTCCAATTTCGGGAGTAGAGCCGGACGTTACTTTCTTTATTTTTTCAACCGTATGCTCTTTATCGCCCGGATTAATCCGTTCGGGCGAATAACCTGCAAAGAAGTCGATGTTAAATTTTAATCTCGACGTTTTTTCAACAACAGGAATGCAATCTTCTTCGGTTGCACCGGGATAAACCGTTGATTCGTAAATCACAATGTCACCTTTTTTGATTACTTTGCCTACTGTTTCACTTGCTTTATACAAGGGCGTCAAATCGGGGCGGTTGTTTTTATCGACCGGAGTAGGAACGGTAACGATGTAATAATTACAATCGCGGATATCGTTCAAATCACAGGAACAATACAATCCGGGATGATTGTCGGGATTAGGTTTCAACACAGCTTTAAGCAATTTTTCTTCAACTTCTAAGGTATTATCTACGCCTGCTTTTAGCTCCTCTATCCGTTTCCGGTTAATATCAAAACCCGCAACGGGATATTTTGTTGCAAATAAACGAGCTAAAGGCAAACCTACATAACCTAATCCGATAATAGCTATTTTAATCATAAGAATTATTAATTATATAATGTTAGACAATGCACAGCCTCGTGACCTTTTTTATAAATCACGAATAAATAAAAAAACACTCAATAAGCTTTCTTAAACAGAAAACTCAATTGAGCGTTATATATGTTTGGCTATATCGAGAGGTATTCACAGTTATTATTTCTACAATCGAAGGGCAAAAGTATGTTTTTTTTCCCATTTCAACAAATAAATCTATTTGAAATAATTTTTTTTCATAAACTTGATAAATCTTTAATTTATTTTTATAAATTTGCAGAAAAAAACTTTGTTTAATAATAATACTATATCAAAATTATCGGACGAAGAACTTTTGTCTTTCCATAAAGAGTCCGGTAAAAATATCTACATTGGGGAGTTATTTAATCGCTATCTCCCACTTCTTTATGGAGTTTGCCTGAAATATTTGAAAAACAATGACAGTGCGCAGGATGCAGTTATGCAGCTCTTCGAAAATTTGCTTTTTAAAATTGCAGATTATGAAATAGATGAATTCCGGACGTGGGTTTACAGTGCTGCAAAAAATCATTGCTTGCAAATTCTACGAAAAGAAGAACAATATATTACCATAGATTTATTAGATAATGTGGTGGAATTTGATGAAATTCCATCTATTTTAGAGGAAGACGATTATAATGAACAAAAAAAAATGTTGATGAGTTGTCTGAACGAATTACCCGAAAAACAGCGGGTAAGCATCACTTATTTTTTTATAAATGAATTGTCATACGCTGAAATTGTTGATAAAACAGGATATACATTGAAGCATGTAAAAAGTTATATACAGAATGGGAAAAGAAATTTAAAAAATTGTTTAGAAAAAAAAGGTTAATGAGTTTACGGGATTATATAAAAGGAGAACGCTGCGGAAAAGAAGCGCATGAATTGGAACGGGAAGCAATGGATGATCCTTTTTTGCAGGATGCAATTGAAGGATACGACCAATTAAATAACTATTCAGCAAGTCGTGATTTGAAAAAACTTAAAAGCCAGATAAATAAACGAACAAGAGATACTTTTTTCTATCTGCAGCTTTTAAGTATTGTAGCTTGTATTTTGATAATTATTTGTTTGACCATTTTTTTCTTTATATATGATAGAGATAGAAGTGGGAGATACGGAAATGCAGCCTATACCGAAAATCGTGTTGATAACGAATCTCCTCCTATTAATAATAATCCTATTGATACAAGTATTAATCAAGTTGAGGCTAAGAAAGAAAACGTTGAGGCAATAAATAAGCAAGAGAATTCGTTTCCAGAAAATGAACAGCTGACGATTCAACAAGAATTGGAAAAGAAGTACGACGAAAATTTAATAAATTATTGGGATTATCAACCGTCTGATGAAATAAGCAATAATTCTGAAATGAGCGATTATTCTGTCTCGGACAACGAAATCCAAACAATATTTTCCGAATATCATGAGGATAAGAAGGAAACGAACAGCCTTAATCAAAGTCCAAAACCTGTTGGAGGGCAGAAAGCGTATGACGACTACATAAAAAATAATCTAAAAAATTTATCGGATAATCCGTGCGAAAATCAGCACGGGAAAGTAATCCTTTTATTCAAAGTGAACGAAAATGGACGTCCGATTGATATTGCTATTCTTCGATCGGTTTGCAAAGCAGTTGATCGGGAAGCTATTAAATTGCTTCAAAATGGTCCAGATTGGACAGTCAGTAATAATTCCACTCAAATGGAAATTGTTTTTTGAAAGGTTTGTAATAAGTGACGAGTGAGAAATGACGAAATTTTTCAATCATTATCTTTTAAGCCTCTTTGTACTTAAAAAGATGTCTTTTGTATATGAAAATGCTTGTATTAATAAATTTTACAAAAAAAATTTGCAAGTTATTTTTTTTATTATTTTCTTTGTAGCGTAAAAATTATGTCTAATCTTATAAATTTATTTGCCTATTGCCAAACATTACTCTTATAACCTAAAAAGTAACAGTAATGATAAATTTGAAAATGCTATCCGACGAAGAGTTGGTGATCGCTTATGCGCAAGGCAATAATTCTGCTTTCGATATTCTTTTGAATCGTCATAGGGATACTGTTTATTCCTATATTTATTTTATTGTAAGAAGCAGAGAATTAGCAGAAGATATTTTTCAGGAAACTTTTGTTAAAGCTATTGTAACAATCAAACAAGGTCGTTATACTGAAAATGGAAAATTCCGCGCATGGATTAGCCGGATTGCTCATAACCTGATTATAGACAATTACCGGCAAGAAAAAAATGAACAAACCATTTCCAATGATGATTGCGAAATCGATTTATTTAATAATTCTAAATTGTCTGAAGGAACCATTGAAGATGAGATGATTAAAAGTCAAATCTTAACAGACGTGAAAAAATTAGTGGAATATCTTCCCGATAATCAAAGAGAAGTATTGTTATTACGTTATTATCAAGATTTAAGTTTCAAGGAAATTGCTGATATCACTGGAGTGAGCATTAATACCGCTTTGGGGCGCATGCGTTATGCTATACTCAATATGCGGCGTATGGCTGAAGAAAAAAACATGATTTTAACTGTCGATTGATTTTTTTCAAACATTTACAATATTATTTCAAAGATTGCGTTTATTTAGGTAGAAAAAACACAAATAATACTGCCTATGCAACAGAAATTTACACTTATAGAAAGTGGACGGTTATTTTCATTTGAAATGGATAAAAAAATGCTAAGAGCTTATCCAAAAGCGCAGACATTGAATTTTATTAAACAGTTTGCTTATGCTTATCACATGGAAAGAGAATTGCCTGCACCGTTAGCATCTATGATATTAAATTAATAATTCCTAATCTTTATTCTTAATTAATTATGATGCTCGCACCTTCGATATTAACAGTTGATTTTCTGCGTCTGGGGGAAATAATAGAAATCATCAACAGGAGTGAAGCCGATTGGCTACATCTTGATATAATGGATGGAGTCTTTGTTCCGAATTTGTCGTTCGGCTTTCCGGTCTTAGCAAAAGTAGCGAAAGCAACGACAAAACCGATGGATGCACATCTGATGATTGTTGAACCGCAAAAATTCATTACTCAATTCCGTGATTTAGGCGTATCTGTTTTAACAGTACATTACGAAACTTGTACACATTTGCATGGAACAATCATGAAAATCAAGGAATCGGGAATGAAAGCCGGAGTTGCTCTGAATCCGCATACTCCGGTGGAGTTTTTATCTGATATAATCGATGAATTGGATATGGTGTTGATTATGTCGGTTAATCCGGGGTTCGGCGGACAGAAATTTATCCCACGCTCAATCGACAAAGTGCGTCGATTAAAAACGATAATTGACGAGCGAAAGTTACAAACCCTGATTCAAGTCGATGGGGGAATTAATCTTGAAACCGGAAAATGGATGACCGATGCCGGTGCAAATGTATTAGTAGTAGGAAATTCAATATTTAAAACAAAAGATCCGGAAGAAACAATCCGGGAAATGAAGAAATGGATAACGTGATTTAGTGCTGTCATCCCGTTAAAACTGTCATCCCGCGCTTGACGCGGTATCCCCTTTTAATTATTAGGAGATGGCAGGTCGAGTCCGCCATGACAGATGGACTAATTGCGGGTTAAGCCCGCCGTGATGAGTTATTTGAAATTTATTTTTTATGATCAAAACCTTACGACAAGCTGTTTTTTTACGGCTAACTTTATTTTTTGGTTTAGGAATCATCATCCAGACACAAAAAAATTTTTTTCCATATTGGAATTATTGTGCCGTATTCTCTTTGCTTATTTTGCTTTTCGCTCTTCTTTCAAAAATAAGTATTTTGTACCATTGGCGCTGGCTGTTTGGAGCCGGTTTATTTCTCTTTTGCACTTCTTCAGCTGGGATTTTAACTTATACAAAATGGATGCAATCAGAATGGACAGGAGAAGTTGGAATCCAAAATTATCGCGTGCAACTGATCGACGATCCGGAGAGAAAACCTAAAACGTGGATGTGTAAAGTCAAGACAGGCGACAAAATCGTTCTCATTTATATTCCAGTCGATAGCGCTTCGTCATTGCTAAAGCCTTCGGATTGGCTATCAATCAAAGCGAATTTTGAAAAGACCGAACAGCTTTATATCCGGAAACAAGGCATTGCGGCACGGGCATTCGTAGCTAAAAGTAATTGGGAAAAATTGGAAAATTTACCAAAACAGCATTTCAATTTCCACTTTTATTCGTTGAAATGCCGGAAAATTTTGCTAAGCCGGCTTAAAAACATGCTGCCTGATGAACAATCATTTGCGATTGCAACTGCAATTTCATTCGGTTATGTTAACGAAATCGATAAAGATACTCGACAAATCTTTGCCGCTACCGGATGTTCCCATATATTATCTATCAGTGGATTACATTTCGCTGTTATTTATAGCATACTAAATTTTATGTTTTCTTTCTTAGGTAACAATCGACGCGGACGAATCGTCAGGCAATTAATTATTTTGCCTTTATTATGGATTTTTGCTTTTTTTACAGGAATGCCTCCTTCGGTCACCCGTGCAGTGATTATGATTACAATATGGGGAATCGGAAACGCCTTCCTCTTTCGGGCATTGACAATCAATACAGTAGGCGCTGCCGCTTTCTTTATGCTATTGTATAATCCTTTCAATTTATATAGCGTGGGATTCCAGTTAAGTTTTTTGGCTGTACTCGCTATTTTACTGATAAATCCTTATTTAACATCTCTTTATCATTCACGTAATCCGATAATTAATTATGTTTGGGAATTATCGTGTACTTCAACTTCAGCACAATTAGGCACAGCTCCTTTGAGTATTTATTATTTTCATCAGTTTCCTCTACTTTACTTGATTTCTAATATTTTTGCCATTCCTCTCACCGGAATTTTACTGTTGCTGATGCCTGTTTCGTTATTTGTAAGTTTTATTTTTGGAAATCAGCCAGAATTAATGTTTCCATTACGAAAATTGTTAGAGATATTTATCAAGGTATTAAGCATATTAGCTGAAATTCCGCAAGGAGTCGTTGCAGATATTCAATTAACGCTAAAAGATACTATAAACCTTAGTTTAGGGATTATTTTTTCTTTTTTGTTTGTAATAAAAAAGCGCATGATTTACCTCTGTTTATTAATTATTATTGTTGCATTACAAGTATTTTACTACCTTTGCCTCTCTTGATTATAATTATCTATAAATATATGTTAAACAAAATTATTGCCGAAGACAATATTCAAAAAGCAAAAAAACTTATCAATAAATATGATAAGATTATTATTATTACTCATACGTCTCCCGACGGCGATGCTTTAGGTTCTTCATTAGCTCTCTACCATTTTTTAACTGAATTTGGTAAACAAGCAAATGTAATTGTGCCTAACGAATTTCCCGATTTCTTACAGTGGATGCCCGGAGCAAACCAGGTAATAATTGCCGACAAAAATCTTTCCATAGTAGAAGAACTTTTAGAGGCTGCTGAATTAATTTTTTTCCTCGATTTTAACGTATTGAAAAGGATAGAACAATTGGAGCCTTTAGTGCTAAAAACTTCTGCAAGTAAAATTCTAATTGATCATCATTTGGATCCAGAATACTTTTGTAATATCACAATTTCGCACCCCGGCATATCATCGACCAGTGAATTGATTTTCCGGTTTATTTGCCGAATGGGATTATTTGAATATTTGGATAAATCCTGCGCCGAATGTATTTATACCGGAATGATGATGGATACAGGCGCTTTTACCTATAACTCGAATAGTCCGGCAATTTACTATATAATCAGTGAATTATTGCAAAAAGGAATAGACAAGGATGCCATTTATTCCAAAGTATATTGTAATTACAGCGTGCGTAGAATACGGATGCAAGGCTATATTTTGTATAATAAAATGAAATTTTTCCGGAACTATAATACATCTTTGATTTCTTTGACATACGAAGAACACCAACAATTCAAATCTCAAAAAGGCGATACCGAAGGGTTTGTCAATATTCCTTTGGCGATTGGAAAAGTTATATTTTCTGCGTTTATACGAGAAGAAAAAGATGTTGTCAGAATTTCGCTGCGTTCTAAAGGCAATTTTCCAACAAACCAATTTGCTAAAGAAGTTTTTGGCGGAGGCGGTCACCTGAATGCTTCAGGCGGCGAGTTTTACGGAAAATTAGAAGATGCGCTTCGGCTCTTTGAAGAAGCCCTACCGCGATATAAGCACTTATTGGTATAATTTAACGATTTATAAGAAAAGGAAATATTTAAAACCAAATTTTTCAATTATCTTTGCAACAAAATTATAAATTGACAAATAAAATAAATGTGGAAAAAGATATCAAGTATTATATTGGTAGGCATAATTTCCTGTATTTCATTTTCCTGTAAGGAAGGGAAAAGTTTACAGGAACTTTTGCAGGAAGAAATAAAAGCTATTGACAAGTTTATTACTATGAACAATTTGGTTATTCTGAAAGAATATCCCAAAAATGGTGTTTTCGGAGAAAAAGAATATTTTAGAACGAATGAGGGATTGTTCTTCCAAGTGGTTGATTCAGGCAATGGTACTAAAATTAAGTTAGCAGATGATGTTTCTGTTCGTTACGACTACTACCAACTCATTAAAGATGTAGCACAAGGAGATGCAACAGAATATAATTTTCCTTGTTTTTATTCTAATACGGTTTATTATAATTATGGTTGTAATGCTTATTGTGCTTCTCTTTGTACTCATTCTTCCGACCAACCATATTCTTTTGTATTCGGGCTTTCACAGACTTATTCTCCATCCTATTCTCCCGTATGTCAAGCATGGGTAATTCCATTATCATACGTAGGAGAAGAGGCTGTTTTGAATTTGATTATCCCGTCTTCACTCGGTTCATCGGATAATAATCAATCGGTTATCCCTGTCTTTTATAAAAATTTGCGTTACACACGTTTTAATTGATTCATAATGTCGTTAATTAAATCTATTTCGGGTATTCGTGGCACTATCGGAGGAAAAGCCGGAGAAGGTCTTTCTCCAGTTGATATTGTAAAATTCACAGCGGCTTATGCCACATTTATCCGCTCAAAAAATCCGACTTCACATAAAATTGTGGTAGGACGAGATGCCCGTGTCTCCGGCGAAATGGTGAGGCAATTAGTTACAGGAACTCTAATCGGAATGGGATTTGATGTTACCGATATTGGATTGGCAACAACCCCAACAACCGAATTAGCGGTAGTTATGGAAAAAGCCGCTGGCGGAATTATTCTGACAGCTTCGCATAATCCGAAACAATGGAATGCCTTAAAGTTATTGAATGAAAAAGGCGAATTTCTGAATGCCGCTGAAGGAAATGTAATTTTAGAAATAGCAGAAGAAGAGTCTTTTGTTTTCGCCAGTGTGGAACATTTGGGTAAAATAAAAACTGACACTTCTTATACACAAAAGCATATCGACCACGTATTGTCTTTAAAATTAGTAGATGTTGATGCTATTCGTAAAGCCGGATTTACAGTTGCTTTCGATGGTATTAATTCAGTGGGTGGAATAGTTATTCCGGAATTGCTCAAAGCGTTGGGAGTTAAACGGATTATAGGATTAAATGCAGAACCTACAGGAATTTTTGCACATAATCCCGAACCGCTTCCCGAACATTTGACCGAAATTGCCGAAGTAGTGAAAAAAGAAAAAGCGGATGTTGGCTTTGTAGTAGATCCTGATGTGGACCGTTTAGCGATTATTACCGAGAAAGGAGAAATGTTCGGAGAGGAATATACTTTGGTTTCCGTTGCCGATTATGTATTACAGCATACGCCCGGCAACACGGTCTCCAATCTTAGCTCGACTCGCGCTTTGCGCGATGTAACCGAAAAATACGGAAAGACTTACACGGCTTCGGCGGTAGGCGAAGTCAACGTGGTCGCTCAGATGAAAGCAACTAACGCCGTTATCGGAGGCGAAGGAAATGGTGGAGTTATTTATCCTGAGTCTCATTATGGACGCGATGCTTTGGTCGGAATTGGTTTATTTTTGACGCAGTTGGCAAAATCGGGCAAAACCGTAAGCGAGCTTCGCGCTCAATATCCCAACTATTTTATGGCTAAACATCGTATTGACCTGACTCCGAATACCGATATCGATGGTTTATTGCAAGAAATTAAAGCGAAATATATCGATTATCCGGTAAACGATATTGATGGCGTTAAAATTGATTTTCCCGATAAATGGGTTCATTTCAGACGTTCAAATACCGAACCTATTATTAGGATTTATGCCGAAGCGCCTACAAAGGAAGAGGCGGAGGCGTTAGTTAAGATTATTATTTAATATAAAAATATAAACAAAATGGTAAGTTATAAAGAATTAGGATTAGTAAATTCTCGGGAGATTTTCAAAAAAGCTTTCGAAGGGAAATATGCAATTCCTGCGTTTAATTTCAATAACATGGAACAAATGCAGGCGATTATACAAGCTTGTGTGGAAGGAAGTTCGCCGGTTATTTTGCAGGTTTCAAGCGGCGCACGTAAATACGCCAATCAAACGATTTTGCGCTACATTGCGCAAGGTGCGGTAGAATATGCTAAGGAATTAGGAAAGAATATTCCAATTGTTCTTCATTTGGATCACGGTGATACGTTTGAGTTGTGTAAAAGTTGTATCGAATATGGTTTTTCATCTGTAATGATCGACGGTTCGCATCATTCGTATGAAGAAAATATAGAATTGACTCGTAGCGTAGTTGAATATGCTCACAAATATGATATTACCGTAGAAGGTGAATTAGGCGTTTTAGCCGGCATTGAAGACGATGTGCATGCAGAACATCATACCTACACACAGCCTGAAGAAGTGGAAGACTTCGTAACTAAAACGGGTGTTGATTCGTTGGCAATTTCTATCGGAACTTCTCATGGCGCTAACAAATTCAAACCGGAACAATGTACCCGCAATGCCGATGGTGTTTTAATACCTCCTCCTTTGCGTTTCGATATTTTGGAAGAAGTTGAAAAACGAATTCCCGGATTTCCTATTGTATTACACGGAGCTTCTTCGGTTCCTCAAAAATACGTAGATATTATTAACAATAATGGAGGTAAATTAAAAGATGCCATAGGTATTCCTGAAGAAGAATTGCGTCATGCGGCTCAATCGGCGGTATGTAAAATCAATATTGATTCAGATGGACGTTTGGCTATGACCGCAGCAATTCGTCAAACATTCAACGAACATCCCGAATGGTTCGATCCTCGCCAGTATCTAGGTCCGGCACGCGAATGGCTGAAAGAACTTTACATGCATAAATTAGTGTATGTGTTAGGTTCTGCTGGAAAAGCGTAAAAAGGATATAAAGAAAAAATCAGGGTGATTGCAGTCAGTCACCCTGATTTTTTTTGCAGAAAACAAAAGATGTATTACTTTTGCTGAGAAAAATAGTTGATCTGCTCTCAAGATGAAAGCAATACAAATGGTGGATTTAACCGTCCAATACCAGCGAATCAGTAACGAAATAGACCGAGCAGTCTTGGAGGTTATCCGTTCGGGGCAATATATTAACGGCGAAGCGGTTGGAAAATTGGCATCCAATTTAGTTGCCTATACAGGTTCTAAATATGTTATTCCATGCGCCAACGGCACCGACGCACTTCAAATAGCGATGATGGCATTGGATTTACAGCCTGGCGACGAGGTGATTGTTCCAGCTTTTACCTATGTTGCGGCGGCTGAAGCTGTAGCTCTGTTGCGTTTGACCCCGGTAGCGGTCGATGTGAATCCGCGTACATTCAATATTGATGTTAGCCGAATTGAAGAGGCTATTTCCCCAAAAACAAAAGCTATAATTCCGGTGCATCTTTTCGGGCAAACTGCCGAAATGGAGCCTTTGATGAATATTGCCCGCCGCCACAATTTATTCGTCATAGAAGACAATGCACAAAGTATAGGTTCGGTTTATACGTTTTCCGACGGAACTCAAAAACAGGCGGGAACAATTGGCGATATCGGCATTCTTTCGTTTTTCCCGACAAAAAATCTCGGATGCTATGGCGATGGCGGTGCTTTAATGACCAACGACAAGGCTTTAGCGGAAAAGTTACGAATGATTACTGTTCACGGACAATCGCAAAAATACTTACATCAAATACTCGGATGTAACTCTCGGTTAGATACGCTTCAGGCTGCTATCTTACAAGTAAAATTATCTTATTTAGATGATTATATTCAATCCCGTAAAGAATTGGCGAGCCGGTATGACGAAGGATTAAAATTATTTAGCTACCGTTTTGAAACGCCTTATTGTATTCCTGAATCTACTCATGTATATAATCAATATACATTGGTAGTAAAAGAAAATCGCGCCGATTTGAAGCAATACCTGAAGGAAAAAGATATTCCGACTACGGTTTATTATCCTTTACCTTTGCATTTTCAACCGGCTTTCAAAAACAAGATGCGGATTGCCGGCGATTTAAGCGTGTCTGAAAAACTCTGCTGCTCGGTGCTTTCCTTGCCAATGCATACGGAAGCCGACGAGGAGCAAACACAATATATAATTGACCAATTGATTAGGTATGAATGACTATCAAGCACATCCGACTGCCATTATCGACGAAGGAGCAATTATCGGAAAAGGAACAAAAATCTGGCATTTTTCACATATAATGTCAGGAGCCGTAATCGGCGAAAATTGTACGATTGGTCAAAACGTATTTGTATCATCTAAAGCTATTCTGGGAAATAATGTCAAAATACAGAACAATGTATCGGTCTATACCGGCGTAGTTTGTGAAGATGATGTGTTTTTAGGTCCAAGTTGTGTATTCACCAATGTGATTAATCCGCGAAGCTTTATTGTCCGAAAAGAGGAATTTCGTCAGACCTTAGTGAAAAAAGGTGCGACTATTGGGGCTAATGCTACCATCATCTGTGGAATTACTATCGGCGAATACGCCATGATTGGAGCGGGTGCGGTAGTGACGAAAGATGTGCCCGATTATGCCTTGATTGTCGGCAATCCCGGCAAACAAATCGGTTGGGTAGATAAGGAAGGAAATACAGTAAAACCTTAAAGTATATAATTTTAAACTTTAATATATGATACAGAATAAAAAAAAGTTTACATTGTTATCCATATTATTTTTATCTTTACAAATTTATGCTCAAGACCAAAACATTAATTTTCAAAGCACTATCAAGGTTGAGGCAGACGACTCGCAGGAATTAATTATCACTAAAGCCGCTCATGTTGTTCCAACTGCCAACCAGTATGAAGCGATGCAAAATGAGTTTATCGCTTTTTTGCATTTTGGTCCCAACACTTTTACCCGTATGGAGTGGGGCGATGGTAAGGAAGATCCCAAAGTGTTCGACTTGAAAGAACTGCATACCGACCAATGGTGCGAAGCGATGAAAGCGGCAGGTATCCGGTTAGCGGTACTCACGGTAAAGCATCACGACGGTTTCTGTCTTTGGCAATCACGCTATACTAAACACGGAATTATGTCCACAGGTTTTCGCGATGGCAGAGGCGATGTGCTGAAAGAACTTTCGGAATCATGTCGTAAATATGGCATCAAACTTGGCATTTACCTTTCGCCTGCCGACCTTTATCAGATTGAAAATTCCGCCGGTTTGTACGGAAATCTTAGTAAATATACAAAACGTACTATTCCTCGGGAAATACCCAGACGTCCGTTCGATAGCAAACTGAAGTTCGAGTTTGAAGTGGACGATTATAACGAATATTTTCTAAATCAATTATATGAACTTCTGACGGAATACGGTCCCATATACGAAGTCTGGTTCGATGGAGCGCACCCAAAACGCAAAGGTAACCAGAAATATAACTATACGGCATGGAGGCAGTTAATCAGGACGCTTGCCCCGCATGCAGTCGTTTTTGGACGCGAAGATATTCGCTGGTGCGGTAATGAAGGAGGCGCGACACGAGAAACGGAATGGAATGTCATACCTTATCCCGACAACCCCAACACGATGAATGAGTTTTGGGATATTACGGAAAAAGATGTTGCAAGTCGCGAAAGACTTTTCGGTACGCAAAAGCCGTTTTACCTGCATTATCAACCGGCAGAGACAAATACTTCCATACGAGATGGCTGGTTCTACCGAGATGATATTTACCAGAATGTGCGTTCGGCGGATGATGTTTTTGATATTTGGGAACGCTCTGTCGGCGGCAACTCTTACTTCATGCTGAACATACCGCCCAACCGCGAAGGCCGCTTTTCGGAGCGCGACGTTGCTGTATTAGAGGAAGTCGGCAAACATATCAGGGATACTTACGGAATCGATCTTTTGGCAAAGGCTTCCGGAGCGAAAGAAGTGCTAGATCATAACATGAACACATGGATTGAGCTTGACAAACTGCCGGGCGAGATTATTATAAGCACTCGGGAAGCGGTTACATTCAATCGCCTTGAAATTCGCGAGCCTGTTGCCAAGCACGGCGAACGAGTTGAAAAGCACGCCGTTGACGCATTTATTGATGGTCGATGGAAAGAAATTGCGACAGCTACCAACATTGGTAATCGGCGTATTCTCCGCTTACCTGAAATAACTACCGATAAGATAAGAGTCCGCATTCTTGAATCGCGTCTTATACCGGCTATCAGCAGTATTTCAGCCTACCGCTACAAGTCTCATTCGCCGGCTCTCATAGGAAAACGGAATCTTGATGGTATGATGACGATTGAACCGCAAAGCAATACTTTCTTGTGGAATTATACCGGACAAAATGCTTATAAAAACCTTAACAGTGGATATAAAATCTATTATACGATAAACGGTAAAGAGCCGGATGATAAATCAACGGAATTTGAAACCCCTTTCAAGTTCGAGAATGGCGAACTGAAAGCTGTTGCATATCTTAATGGAGAGAAAGGTCCGGTTTATCACGAACGTTTTGGTCATGTCAAGAAAACGTGGAAAGTAATTGGTGCAAGTGGGGAAGAATCAGGAAGAAATCAAATTTCCTATATCATTGATGAAAATCCGGATAATCAATGGCTATCGCAAGAAGCCACTAATCCTCAATTTGTAATCATTGACCTTGGCAAACCATTGTTTATAAAAGGTTTTGCATATACTCCCCCAAGACGGAATGACCGCGGTATGATGGAAGAAGGTGTTTTTCAAACCGGTAGCGACGGTAAAACTTGGAAAAATGTGGAAAGTTTCCGCTTCGGTAATCTAATCAACGACCCTACCAAACGATACCACTATTTCAATAAGCCGCTAACTGCAAGATATATCCGTATCGAAGCAACAAAGATAGCTGCCGGAGAAAACGTATTAAGCATTGCGGAATTGGATTTATTTTAAAAACTGATATTGATATAATAAATGGAGCAGTCTTTTTTTTCAATACATTTTCCGGCAGAATGGGCTTCACAGAGCGCTGTTATGCTGACTTGGCCTCATTCCGGCACAGATTGGAAACTTAATCTCGATGAAGTAATTCCTTGTTTTGTTTCCATTGCTAAAGAAATTATTAAGCGGGAAAAACTTATTATTGTTTGCCGGTCGGTTGAAGAAGTTAAGCAAGCGCTTGGAGAAACGGATTATAGTCGCATTATTTTTCGGAAAATTCCGTCTAATGATACGTGGGCACGCGATCACGGGCCTCTTTCGATTTTTGTGAATGATATTCCGTATTTGCTTGATTTCACATTTAACGGGTGGGGATTAAAATTTCCGGCGAATTACGATAATCAAATTACCCGGCAATTATATGAAAGCAATGTTTTTTCTCCGGAAACAGTTTATCAAAATATGTTATATATGGTTTTGGAAGGTGGAAGCATTGAAACCGACGGTAAAGGAACGATTTTGACCACCTCCCGCTGCTTGTTATCGGCTAATCGGAACGATTATAAAAGCAAGGAAGAGATTGCCGATTATTTATCTCTGATTTTCGGTGCAAAACGTATTTTATGGTTGAATCACGGTTACTTGGCCGGCGATGATACCGACAGCCATATCGATACTTTGGCAAGGTTTTGTAATTCGGAAACAATTGTTTACGTACAATGTACCGATCCGAATGATGAACATTTTGAAGAATTATCTCAAATGGAGAATGAGCTTCGCAAATTCAAAACATCGACAGGAAAACCGTATCGTCTAATTCCATTGCCTATGGCTGAACCGGTTTATTTCGAAGGCGAGCGCTTGCCGGCTACTTATGCAAATTTCTTGATTATCAACGGCGCTGTGTTGCTTCCGTTTTACAATTCTCCATTAGATGAAATAGCCGGACAACGATTACAAGAGGTGTTTCCTGACAGAGAAATCGTTGGCATCGATTGCCGTCCGCTTATAAAACAGCATGGAAGCCTGCATTGTGTGACGATGCAATTGCCAGCAAGATTTATATAATATTCCCTATTGGTTATGTGATTAGTAATATGCCATTACTGGTTTATCAATCTTACTTATCTTTATTCTAATAGTATCTCAATGTGCCTGCCTTACTAAAGGGAGCAACTTATTTCCCTATTCGTTGAGACTCGGAGAAGCATTTATTGTTACTCCTTTACTTATTTTATTGAATGATGTTTTTCACTCATTTTTTATGTGAAAGAATTTTTTATTTATTCATAATTTATAATTCATAATAAAATTCTTATACTTGCAAAAAAACAGATACAAAATGAAAAACAATGTAGATTCAACAACTGAATGCAACTTAAGAATTCAAATTTAGGAAGAAAATTTCTTTTGGAGAATAAAAATTTAATTTTTCTCTGGGTCTGTTATTGATTTTATATTGTATATACTTGATTTGCTGTCTATTAATTTTATTGAAATTTGTTTTTTTCGGTATATATTGTCTTACGAGTTTGTTTGTATTTTCAATTAATCCCTTTTCCCATGAAGAATATGGGTGAGTGAAAAAGAATTTAGTTTTTAAGATTTTCGCAATTGTTTGATGATCTGCGAATTCGGTACCGTTATCCCCAGTAATGGTATGAACGTGATTGATGTATGGGGTGAGCAATCGGGTTACAGCTTCAGTGAGATGCTTAGCGTTTTTCCCGTATTTAAGTTTTTCCATTATCATAAAAGCCGTTTTTCTTTCGACTATTGCAACAATAGCATCCTTGTTTTTTCACCGACTATTGTGTCTATTTCCCAATCGCCGAATCGCTGTTTTGTGTTGACAATTTCGGGTCGTAGGTCTATGGAAATCCTATTTTTAATAATTGTCTTTTCCCGACAGATCGTTTATGATGCTTGAGTCGGTGCCGGGTATGTTTATAAAGTGTTCCACCTTCTGCCATGTACTGCCGGATGATTTTATAGATTGTTTCGTGACTGACAAAAGGCTTGTTTTCCATTTTTAATCTGCCCTCAATCTGCTGGGGCGACCAATCCTGTTCAATCATTCCGATGATTTCCTTTTTGAGCCACATATGCAGTTTCCGTGGCTTTTTCATGCGTTCCTTGCGTAAAGAAGCCATATCTTGAGCGTATTCAAATGAATACTTGCCTTTTGAATTGGCATTGCGTTTCAACTCTCGGCATACAACCTATTTATCCTTGTCGATTGCTGTGGCAATTTGTTTTTGTGTACAGCCATGCTTGAGCATGGCAGAAATTGTGTATTTTGTGGACATCAAGACCACATGCTTTTTCCATAAAATTTACCGTAATTAAATTAATATTTTGGTTGTAAAGCCGTTAATTAAAATACAAAGGTAACAATTGTGCTGAGAGTACACTATGGTAAGCCGCTAAAGTCTCTGTGGTCTTGATTTTTATTTCACTCGCTTGGAATTATAGAAAATTTCATCTAATTTTGTATTTGTAAAATTATAAATAGCGGAATGCTCTGTGGGCGATGATGTATTCTATTTTTCTAATCGGGAACTACAAAGCTGAAAAAAACTCTGTTTGTCATCATGATATAGGGTCGCAAGCCATAGAAGTCAGGTTACCTTAGAGGAAGAAAGCCATTAGTGAATTTTCGACTACGCTGCATTCTGCTATTTTTGAAAATCAAAGATAATATAAGTAGATAGAGATTCCTCTTTTTCTGAAAGAAAAATAAATTAGTTCAACAAGGATAGGGTAAAATCATTTAGTTTTGGTTACCTTTGTATATAATAGCATACAATATAACTGATTTTAAAACAATGAAACATTTAAATCTTTTTGGAATAACAATCTCAGCAATTATCCTGCTGCTTTTATCGGATTTTACGCCCACGTCCCGAAACTTGGAAGTTTATTATCTAAAAGAGGGTAAACTATGCAGTGAAAACATACTGTTCGACTTTATTGATAAAGACGGGAAGATACATTCACCATATATTGATACGTTGAAATTCAGCTATTTGGATTCACTTACTTTCCCATGTATGAATCCCGACCATTATAAAGAATATACAACTCCCTGCGTTTTGGATTTTTCAAAAAAGATAGCGCCCTACTCGCCGGAATATTATTGCGCATACACCGTTTATAACATAATTAAAGTAATCGAATATTACAGTCGCTTGTTCGAGAATAAAATTGACTTTAACACGCAAGAAGAATATAAAACCATTGAAGTTACAATGGGAGATTGTTCGTTGCTCACAGGACCGAATATCTATATATTTAAGAAAAATTCCAATCCTTCGCCCACCGTATTTGCGCATGAAATAGGACACCGCGCTTTTTGGTATCTCGAAGATTCGTTGCATATTAAATTCAAAGGATTGTCTATTATTCACATGGGATTGTTGGAATATTTTACGGTTTCTTTCAATAATTCGCCTATCGTTGGCGAGGATTTATTATCTGAAAAAGAAATTAGAGATGCATCGAAATTATACAAATATCCGTTAGACAATTCATATACATTAAGAAATACGCTTCGGCTTACGGAAGAATCCTATCCGGTAGAAATTCAGAATCCGCAAAGCTATATTTCAAAATGGTTAGCCGCCTGCTATGCCTCTTATAACGATGATATCTTGGACAATGTTTATGATAATCATCGCGGCGGTATGGTTTTAACAAGTACGTTATGGCGTATCAGGGAGCAAATCGGACAGAAAAAAACCGATCAATTAGTGGCGCAAACCATTCTGAATTTGAATGCCTTTTTGGAGAAACGCGATGCGTTTTACCGGTCTTCGGAAACGCCTTGGCAAGACAAAATTGCTTGGTATGACGTTTTTTATGGCCTAATTCAAAAGGATAAGGAATTGTATGAAGGAAAAGACATTTCAATCATTTCCAATGAATTTGCCCGAACGGGATACCCGATTGATATAGTAAAGCTGTAAGAAGCCTGTTATCTCTTTTAATTTTATGAAACAATTTTAGTAAATAAATATAAAACCCCTTATTTGATAACCGACAACCGACGCGACGAAGTTTGCTCCAATATCAAAAAGAAATTGTACTACTACAGCATTTTTAATACAAAATTAGATGCTATGGCAAATGTTAATTGGGTGGGGACACTCACTTCAGGAGGAGACGCTCCTGATATGAACGCTGCTATTCGGGCAGTTACACGCTCTGCAATTTACAATGGGTTAGAAGTCAAAGGAATTTACAGAGGATACAAAGTATTGATAAATGGAGAAGTCGTTCCTTTCAAAACAAACAACGTCAGTAATATCATTTAATAGGCGGTACAATATTGATTATACGCTTACATCCAAGGAAATCACAGAATCCGGAGTTACTACCAAAGAGGAATATGGCTACAAAACCTCGACCCTGCAATTGATTAACAAAAAAGTATTGAAAAGTGACGGAAATAATTTGGAATACAAGTATTTTTATCCCAACGATTATATTTTTACGCCTTATACGAAGACCGAATCGTTTATCTCTGGGACTACAATTATCAGTATCTGATAGCAAAAATAGAAAATGATACATTCTACCAAGTGAAATCAGCTTTTGGGAATAATCGTGAGGGGAAGCTATAATAGATTGAATTGCGGGAGCAAATATTCCTGCCAGTTCGGATTTGACTTTAATAGATAACTTGCGATTTAATGCTAACTTAAAAGATGCATTAATAACTACCTACACCTATAAACCGTTTGTTGGAATACAGACAATGACTGACCCTCGCGGTGTGATAACGAACTACGATTATGATTCTTCCGAGCGATTGCAAAAGGTTACTCAGGCTGGTAAAGTGATTGAGTCGTATGACTATTACTATAAGAATTATGAATTATAAATTATGAATTAAGGGTGCCAAGTCTTTTTTTAAGACTTGAGTATCATATACAGGCTACATAACATTATTGAAACCCTTTCTTAGACCGAGTACTTACACACATGCTACAAACGAGCTATAAAATGCACCCAAAAATTCAAAAATTTTTTCTTAATAATTGTTTTTTTTATTTATTATTTATATTTTTGCAGGTCAATATGTAAAAATAAACAATGCTTTATAGATTATTATTAACATTATTTATTAGTTTTGCTGTACAAAATGTTTTTTGCCAGTATTCTTTATCTGGGCGTATTTTAGAGGAAAAAACAAAGAAGCCTATAGAATATGCGTCAGTATCGATTGATGATAATGAACTGTGGGCAATCACAAATGAAAAAGGAGAATTTTTGCTGAAAAATGTTTCAGCGGGCGAATATAGTATTTCTGTGTCGTGTCTTGGATATGCTAAGAAAACTTTCGATTTGAAAGTTTCCGGAAATATAAAAGATTTAACTTTTTATTTACCTCAAGATAATTTGGCGCTTCAGGAAGTAGTTGTTACTGCTAAAAATAAATCGGAAGAAATAGCAACTTCCTACGTTATCGACCGTGTGGGACTCGACCATTTGCAGATGCTGAACGTGCCAGATGCGACAAGCTTGCTCCCCGGCGGAAAAACCAATACGACTCAGCATTTGGCGCTTCAAACGCCACAGACGCTTGCTCTTCGTTCAAACTCTTTCTCGGGAGAATACGGAAATCCGAGCTTCGGGACAGCTATTGAAGTCGATGGCGTCCGTTTGTCGAACAATACTTTTTATAATGCGAGTAATTCTGGATATATTCTTCCCGGAGTTGATACCCGTAATATATCGCCAAGCAATATAGAGTCGGTTGAATTTATTACTGGTGTTCCTTCTGTCGCTTATGGCGATATGACTAATGGGGTTGTAAAAATCAATACGCGGAAAGGAAAATCTCCCTTTAATATCGAGATGTCCACTAATCCAAACACCAAACAACTTTCTTTAAATAAAGGCTTTGGACTTGGACGCGATGCCGGTACATTAAATGTAAATATCGAAAGAACGCTTTCGGTAGCCGACCCGGCGTCGCCTTACACATCATACGAAAGGAATGCCTTGTCTTTGTTGTACGATAACACGTTTAATAAAAGCAGCCGACCGCTTACCTTGACTTTCGGCGTTACCGGAAATCTCGGAGGATATGATTCCAAAGCCGACCCAGATGCTTTCAAGGATACTTACAGAAAAATTAAAGATAATACTTTGCGAGTGCAAGCCCATTTGAATTATTTACCGAATAAACGATGGATTACTAATTTGGAAGTTGGAGCCAATGTAAACTATAACGATAAATTGTCGGAAGAAAAAACCAACGTCTCAAGTTCTTCGTCCACTGCCGTACTGCATGGACAGGAAGAAGGTTATTTCGTAGCCCAGGTTTACGACGAATATCCGGATGCTCCTATTGTCTTGATTCCTCCCGGTTATTGGTATCAAACGCTTATTTCCGATAATAAATTGCTTGATATGACGGTAAACATGAAAGCTCGCTTGGTAAAGAAAATTGGTAACATGAGCAACAATATTTTGTTGGGAGCCGATTTCGACCGTTCAGGAAATAAAGGCAAAGGAGTTTATTACGACGACTTGCGATATGCCCCAACATGGCGACCATATCCTTTCGATGAACTTCCATATATGAATAACCTGGCTGTTTATTTGGAAGATAAAATAAATCTACGCATGAATAATGAATCTGTTTTGCAAGTAATGGCGGGTATCCGCTCCGACATAACAATGCTAAAAGATTCGGAATATGGCAATGTCAATAGTTTTTCGCCTCGCTTCAATGCCAGATATATGCTTCCGGAAAACGATAGTAAATTTGTAGAAAAGCTGAGTTTCAGGGCAGGGTGGGGGAAAGCTGTTAAGTTGCCCTCATTTATCACACTTTATCCGCCGCCGACGTATGACGATAAACTTGTTTTCGCGTCAAGTGTTTCTGGAAATGAAAGTTTCTATGCATATCATATTTTGCCTCAGCGGGCAGAGTATAATCCTAACTTGAAATGGCAATATAGCAATCAACTTGAAGTTGGCGTGGATGCTAAGTTGAAAGGAGTTGCAGTTTCCATTTCAGCTTTCGATAGTCGAATAATGAATACATATCAGCAAACGAAAAATTACGAACCTTTTACCTATAAACTTACCAATTCTAATGCGTTGGACGGCTGTCCTATCCCTTTTGAAAACCGGCGGTTTGCAATTAACCAGATAACGGGAATCGTTACAGTTTCGGATATGACCGGCAAATACCAAAGTATGGAGTTGTCGTACACAAACCGGAATACCTTTAATTCGGTTTCAAGTTATATCAACGGTTCTCCTATAAAGAGGAGAGGCATTGAGTGGACGGCCGATTTCGATAAAATTCAAGTATTGCAGACTTCTATCCGCTGGGATGGAAGCTTCAACTATTATAAAGCTTTGGATGAAACCATAAACGCATATTTGCCCAATGCTACGACAATGATGGCCGATGGAAACCCTTATAAATACGTATGTTTTTTTGTGGGAAGTAATTCTCCAAGTAACGGGACGATGAATAAACAACTACGTTCCAATCTGACATTTACAACGCATATTCCGGCTATCCGGTTTATAGTTTCGCTGCGGATAGAAAGTTCTTTGTATTTTTATAGCCAGAATTTAAGCGAATATAAGGGACAACCTTTAGGGTTTGTACTCGATAGCCGAGCCGATTATACTCCGTCGGAAACCCATAATGATATTTATGCTGGCAATCAATATATTGGTAAATATCCTTTATATTATATCAGCTTTGACGATATGAACACAAAAATTCCGTTTGCGGAAGCCATAATTAACGCAAAAAATAACGATCCTGCCTTGTATAACGAATTAGCAAAAGTAGTAGTCAAATCGAATAATGATTATTATTTTAATGCAAATAATGAATCGGCTTATGCTTTTGCAAATATAAACATTACTAAAGAAATCGGGAATTTTGCGACTATTTCGTTCAATGCAGTTAATTTTTTGAATACCATGCAATTGTATAAGTCAAGTAATAACGGATTAAAAACATCCTTGTTTAGCAATTCGAGGGTACCCGGTTTTTATTATGGTTTATCATTGAAATTGAAAATATAGATTAATAAAATATGAAATTAATACTAAAAACGATGAAACAGAAAAGATTAAATTGGATTAAGCAATCAGTTTTCTACGGAATGATTGGATTGCTGTTAGCAGTGTCTTCGTGTAAAGAAAAAGATAATACGATAGAAACCTATCAGGTAAAAATTAAACTCGTTTATCCTAATAATTATCAACCTAAGGAAGGTGTGGCAGTTAAATTGGAAAATACGGCTACTAATATTATTTTTGAAGAACCAACAGATCAGAATGGCGTTGCGCAATTTGAAGTAGTTGCGGGAAGATATAATGTTTCGGCTTCCGAATCCCGTTCTGAAGAATTGCGGGCTATCATATTCAATGGTATTCTGGCTAATCTGGTTGTTTCCGATTCGCCGGCTGCCGAAATTGAATTGCCGCTTTCAGAATCAGAGACGAATCAGTTAGTTATAAAAGAATTATATAACGGCGGCTGCCAAAAAGACGATGGCTCCGGCGCTTTTCAAAATGATTCGTATGTGATTCTTTACAACAATTCTTCGGAACCGGCTTTGCTTGAAAATGTATGTCTGGGAATCGCTATGCCTTTTAACGCTACCGGAAGCAACTATGATTACATAGATGGTAAGTTGTATTATGATGCTGAAGGTTGGATTCCGGCAGGACAAGGAATGTGGACATTCCAGCAAGCCGTCTCTTTAGATCCTGGCAAACAATTAGTTATTGCTCTTAAAAATGCGGTTGATAATACACAAACCTATTCTCAATCAATCAATTTCAGCAATCCGGAATATTATTGTACCTACGATATTGCCGTTTATCCTAATACATCGGTTTACCCGGCTCCTTCTCCGGCTATTCCTACCAACCATTATTTGAAGGCTTATTTCTATGGAACTGGTAACGCATGGACGATCAGCACAACTTCTCCGGCATTCTTCATTTTTGCAACTGAGGGAACAACTCCAGAAACATTTGCAAATGATGCTTCACTTTCCGATTTATATAGAGGGCTCGCAGGTCAAGTCAGGAAAAAAGTCCCAGTGGGGTGGGTACTCGACGCTATTGAAGTATTTCAATATGGAAACGCAAGTAATCAAAAACGTTTGCCCCCAACTATCGACGCCGGATATATAGAACTTTATAATGCACAAGGTTTTACTTTATATAGGAATGTGGACAAAGACGCTACGGAAGCTATTCCGGAAAATGCAGGGAAAATTGTTTATAACTATTCGTTAGGTACTCAAAACATAAAGATTGGAGACGCAGTTATATCCGGCTCAACAGACCCCAGCGGAATCGATGCGGAAGCTTCCATTAAGAATGGAGCGAGAGTTGTTTATAAAGACACCAATAATTCGAGTAACGATTTCCATCAACGCATCAAAGCGTCTTTGAGAAATTGAAAATAATAATGGGAAAGATAACACGGATAATAGGTATTATGCTGCTTGGCGGGATTTTTTTTCCCGCCAACGTGGCAGCACAAAAAAATGGAACCGGTGCATGGCGAGATTTCGATTGCGTCGCGCGGTCGGAAGCTTGGTTATCGGGGTATAATGCTTCGGGACTTACCCGCTTGCCCAATTCCGTGCAAACGATTTCCATTGCTGAAATTTTTGCGAATAAAAGCGATGGTGAATTTATTAATTATTCTCAGTCGAATAACAGTTTCACTTTTGGAGCGCAAACAGAATCTTTTTTTCGCTTAAGCAACAAAACTGTGCTTTATGGTAAAGTCGATTATAAAAATTTCACAGGGCAGAACATGGGAGGTTCAGCTTTTATTAACCCCGATTACAATGCTTTTAACATTGATGAATTAGGTGCAGCAGCAAGAGGGGAAAAAAGTCTGGAACAGTATGGTTTAATAGGAGCAATAGGCGTCAATCTTTCTCCGCGTTTATCATTGGGAGGAAAGGTCGATTATCTGACTGCAAATTATGCAAAGCACAAAGATTTGCGGCATAAAAACAGTTTACTTGATTTAACAGCAACTATCGGTGCCGCCTATCAATTAACCGGCGCAATCGAAGTGGGAGCAAATTATATCTATCGGCGCAGCGTAGAAAGTATTGAGTTTGATATTTACGGAAATACCGACCAAGTATATAGCCCTTTAATCGATTTTGGAGCTTTTTACGGACGCACGGAACTTTTTGGAGAATCGGGATATACCAAAGATAAACTGCCTGTATTCAATCAATTCAACGGAGCAGCTCTTCAGGTTAATCTGAAAATAAAACAAAACTTGGGTTTTTTCAACGAATTTTCCTATCTGTCGCGTAGCGGACAATATGGAACTCAAACCACTTCTGTCACTTCTGTTACTTATACCGAACATAAAGGAACGGTCATGGCGTATTCGGGCGTTCTTTCATTTATACAAAAGCAAAATCAACATTTGCTGAAAATAAATCTCAACAACGACCAGTTGACAAACTGGGAAAATATTTTTATGAGGCAAAATACTCCGGGAGGTTTGTCGGAAACTATTTATCTCGGGAAAACACAGGTTTTGGACAGGAATCGTACAACAGCGGGATTGGAATACACCGCCCAATTGAATGTTCAGGATTATTGTCCGGAATGGCTTTTGAAAGTAGGCGCCAATTTCGACAATCGCCGGCAAACGGTTTCTTTATATCCTTATTTCAGAAAACAGAATATTTACAGTTGGAATTCATATCTGTTTGCAAATAAGAATATTACTTCCGAAAAAAATCAATATGGAATCTCGCTTAAATTCTTGTATGGCTCCGGTGGAGGAGATGTTTACAACGACGGCTTATATGCAACTCCTTCCGACGATTTGCATCAGCCGGTTAGTTCGGATTATAACTTATATCGTGAATATGAATATTTAACGGCAAACCGCATAGCAGGAAATATCGGATGCAGCTATTCCCGCATAATTAATCGCGGACTGAGAGGATATGTCCATATAGAATATGGGCTTACAAAGGCTTTTGATATCAAAAATCTGGATGGAAGTCAATTCGGTTCTGCCAACTTATCAATCGGATGTAATTTTTAATTTTACAATATATTATACACTATAATAAAAATTTATGAACAATACTCCAATTATTCAATGTCAAAATATTACTCATTATTATGGTAGTAGATTGATATATAAAGATTTGAACTTTGAAGTGCAAAAAGGTAAAATCTTGGGTCTATTGGGAAAGAACGGAACAGGGAAAACTACTATTATCAACATTTTAAATGGTTACTTGAAACCTCGTTCCGGAGTTTGTCGCGTTTTCGGCGAGAGCATGGACAATATTTCACCATCGACCAAGGGCAGAATCGGCTTATTGCTGGAAGGTCACGTTCAACACAGTTATTTCAATGTGAATCAAATAGAACACTATTATAGCCGCTTTTTTCCGAATTGGAAAAAAGAAGCTTATTTTAAGCTTATCGAAAAATTGAAAATTTCACCTTCGCAAAAAATCAGTACTATGTCGTGCGGACAACGTTCGCAAGTGGCATTGGGATTGCTCTTTGCCCAAGATCCGGATTTGCTGATTCTCGATGACTTCTCTATGGGATTAGATCCGGGCTACCGGCGTCTGTTTGTGGAATACCTTAAAGAATATGCAGCATCGGGTGATAAAACAATATTCTTGACTTCCCATATTATTCAGGATATGGAATTGTTGATCGATGATTGTATGATTATGGACTATGGGAAAATTCTCCTGCATGAGCCTACCTCTTACATTATGGAAAAATTCCATCGCTTTACTTTTTCTACTACAGCATCTTTATTTGAAGAAAATCCGACTTTGTGGAACACAAGTAAAGCGGGAACGCGTTGGGAAACTTATTCATTTGCTCCTGCAAAAGAAGTCAAAGCGCTTTTATCGGCTGACGGACGTGAAATATCTGATTTTACAGAAGAAAAACTTTCGCTGGAAGATGCTTTTATCGGTTTGACCGGAAAATATTAATTAAAAATTGGAAATCAAGATATGTGGAAATCAATTATTTATAAAGAATGGATTAAAACGCGGAGCGTCGTCGCCATCATAGTGGTTATTTTCTTGGGAGTCGGAATATATTCGTTGATGAAAGTAAACGAAAGTATTCGCTTGATGGGAATTGTGCTTATATGGGAAACTGCGGTTCAAAAAGACCCGGTGTTATTCTCCTATTTCGAGTATTTGCCTTTATTAGCAGGCGTTTTATTAGCGATTACTCAATATATTCCCGAATTGCATTTAAAAAGGCTGAAATTAACGTTGCATTTACCGATGAACGAAAACAAAATTTTATTGACAATGCTGTTATATGGCATTGTAGTAATCGGCATCTTGTTGTTTGTTTCTTTGCCTCTTCTTATGTGGGGACTAAGCCAGCATTTCCCTAAAGAAATTGTATGCGCTTCTTTTCAGCAAACGTTGCCATGGTTTTTAGCCGGTCTTGCCGCTTATGTAATTACTTCGTGGGTATGTCTTGAACCGCAATGGAAACAACGGATATTGAATATTATTCCGGGACTTATATTTTTATCGCTATTTTTTCTGGACGCTAAATCCGGAACTTATGCTTTTTTCGTGCCTTATTTAATTGGCGCGATAATAATATCTTTTTTCTTCTCGTTCTATTCTACGGCAAGATTTAAAGAAGGTGTTCAATAAAATAAAATAGAACAAAGATGAAAAATAAGAATACAATATACATATTAGTGTTGCTGTTTGTTACACTTATAGGATTATGGGTAATACCGGAATTAGTGAAAACGGCGACTTCCTCACGACCCGCGTATCCGTTCGGATATTATAGTTCGATAACTCATAAATTTTTATTCAGGGAATCGGATAACCGGAAAGATAAACTGCACGACGACGAAGGACGTGTATATGAGGATAAAGAATATGATGCTTCCTTGCCTTTGTTGTTTTACCGTCAATTGATGCTCAACGGCGAAATGCCCGACAGTATTGATAATGTCAAAATAGAACCTCAGCTTTTGCGGATTAAGCAAATCAATTTTCGTTATACTCCGAGGGATAAAAATATGCCTGAAGTAGGATTATACATTATGTATGAATCCTTACCGAAGAAGGGCAGATTAGAATCGCCCGGCGATTTGTTCCGCATGAAGAATAAAATCGAATTTATTGATGCGGAAACGAATACTGTCAATACAGAGAAAAGTAAAAAGTTTCAAGATGCTCTATTGAATGTAGGATACGATTTCCCCGCACAATGGACTTCCGGAGACTTGAATAGCCGCAAACCTTACGACGAAGGTTATTTCTCACTCGATTCCAAAGGACAACTTTTTCATATCAAAATGGTTAATGGACGTCCTTTTGTAAGGAATACGAATTTGGATCCTCAAATCGAGCCTGCTTTCTTTTCAATGGTTGAACCTGCTGATAAGCGATTCTACGGTTTTCTTTTTGATAAAAAAGGAAATTGCTATATTTTGGAAGAAGATTATGGCAAATATCGTCCGTTGCGATTGGATATAGATCCTGTGGACTTAAATATAGATGAGATAAACATTCAGGGAAATTTTCTTTATTGGACTGTTTGCGTACAAGGTACTAATGGGCGGAAGTATTTTGCATTGAAAGCCGAAAGCTTGGAAAAAGTACGTTATACTTTTGTCGAAGCGCCTGATAGTAAATGGGACGATGTCGCCGGTAAATTGTTTCCATTTTATTTGGATTTCAGAAAGGCTAACAGCGAATATATAATTCCGCACTTCCAGTTTACTTCTTTCACTGCATTGATTGCCAACGCAGTGTTGGCTTTATTATTCGTATTTATTTATCCATCGCGACCGGCGAAGAGAAAGATATTCCATAGTTTATATGTTTTAATCTTCGGAATTGCAGGAGCGGCGGCTTTATTATTACAATGGAGAGTTAAAGATTAATAAAACTAATATTTTAAAATTATAGTATATGAAAAAGTTATTTTTATTTGCAATTTTATCGGCAGCGTTAATTTCTTGCACCGGTAGTAAAAAACAAACAGAAACGTCGAATTCGAATGAAACACAAACCTCTGTATCTATCGATACTCCCCCAACTTTTGAATTGGACAGCTTGTTGACTGTAGCTGATCAGGAAGTCGATAAAACGGTAACCGTAGTCGGATATGTTACACACACTTGTAAGCATTCAGGAAAACGCTGCTTTATCGTAGGCGAAGCGCAAGATGCTTCCATGCGGGTTGAAGCCAAAGGTGAAATAGGCGGATTTAACCGTGAATTAGTAGGCTCTAAGTTGGCAATCACAGGCGTACTCAAAGAAAGACGTTTGAGTCAGGATTATATCGCAGAATTGGAAAAGGGCGCAAAGGCAAAAAAGGATGAAGACGGATCGGCCGAAGATTGTGCAGCCGAATTGAGTAATATCAACGATATGCGTAACTGGATGAAGGAACATAATAAAGATTATTATGTGATTTATTACATGGATGGCATGGATTTTGAGACATTGACGCAATAACGGAATAGGAAAAATATTTAAAATTTGTTGAGGAAGGACGTAGTGATTATGCATTTATAACCGTGCACGAAAGTGCACGGTTTATGTCCTGAAAAAATAAAGCAAAGCTATGCGGGAAGTTGAAATCCACAAGAAATCGGGATTTTGTTTCGGAGTTGTAAATGCAATTAAGAGCGCTGAAAACGAATTGGCTAAAGATAAGGAACTTTACTGTTTAGGTGATATTGTACATAACAGTCAGGAAGTATCCCGTTTACAAAATAAAGGCTTGCGAACGATTAACCATGAAGAGCTGAAAGGGATGCGGAATAAAAAAGTTCTGCTGCGAGCGCATGGCGAACCACCTTCAACTTACGATATAGCTCAAGAAAATTCAATCCGCATTATTGACGCAACTTGTCCTGTAGTGCTTCAATTACAGAAAAAAATTCGGAAATATTATAGCGAATCGAGCATTGATAATAAGCAAATAGTTATCTTTGGGAAAAACGGACATGCGGAAGTGAACGGCTTAGTAGGGCAAACCGATGGGACAGCCATTGTGGTCGAGAATAAATCCGATTTGGAGCAGTTGGATTTTACACGGGCAATTTGCCTGTTTTCTCAGACTACTATGTCGGTTGATGATTTTCAGGAAATCGTAAAAGAAATCCAAACAAGAATAAGTCCGGAAGTTGATTTTAAATATTTCGATACGATTTGCCGCCAAGTAGCCAACCGAATCCCTGACATCAGGGAATTTGCATCCCGACACGATTTAATTCTGTTCGTAGCAGGAGAAAAAAGCTCGAATGGAAAAGTTTTATTAGCCGAATGTAAAAAAGCTAATCCTAATACTTTATTAATTTCCACTCCCGATAATATTCAACCGGAATGGTTGGCTCACGCCGAATCGGTAGGAATTTGCGGAGCGACTTCCACGCCTAAATGGCTGATGGAAGAAGTCGCGCAAACGGTTAAATCACTTCAATTTCCGAATTTTTAATCCACCCGACATTTCCGTCGGCTGTTTCAATTTCGTTCCAATCGCCTAATTTATTTTTCAATTCGACTTTTGTGCCTTCGTGCAAAATAAACAAATCGGTGCCGCTGTTATCCGGTGAACTCTTAATTGTTGTTGTTGGAGCAAAAATAATCGCAGAGTTTCGATTTGTTAATTTTTTCTTTTGATTATACGCAAAACAATTTCCCAAAACGACGCATATAAGTAATCCCAAGCCTACATAAAATCCTGATTTTTTCAAAAATATCCTGCGGGAAAAATAAAAGAGAAATAGACAGACTATCATTAAGATAAAGCAAACAATGCTAAAATTACTCCAAGCATCGGTACTCAACAAATTTTGAATAGAATGAAACCATTCGGTTAAAAAGAAATCTTCAACCGGTTCAATTCTATCAACAGCTTTTAAACGGGCTATTTCCAAGTTGAATCGAATGTCTTTATTCCCGGGTTCAAGCAAAAGCGCCCGTTCGAAATTCAGAATACTCTGTGCTGTTTCATTCAATTTATAGTAACTATTGCCTAAATTATAGTAAACAATCGCCGATTCTCCGTTTGCTTTCAGTAATTCTTCATACAAATTGGCTGCTACCTGAAATTCGTTTTTAGAATATGCTTCATTTGCCTGCTGAAACATATCGTTCTGCGCTGAAAGATTAAAAGTCGCGAATAAAATCGCTGTCAGGATAAAAAACTGTTTCATCATCTTCTTCTCCTTTATTTCTTAATAGTATTTTCCATTTTATCAATCGCTTGAATAGTTGCATCATACAACTCGTCCATTTTTCCAACTGCCTGTGCCGGCGCAAATCGTGCAAATTCTGCCGTATCAAGGATATCTCTGAAATCCTTGATCAAACTTTCCGCTACTCCGTATTTCATCAGGTTTGCATCAACATTATCCTTAGTTAAAGCTGCAACAGGAATATTCAACTTGTCGCTCAAATAACCCCAAACAGCTTTAAGAATTTCATCATAAAACGATTCCGTTTTATTCTCCTTCAAATATCCGGCAGCTGTTTTCAAACGTTTGGAAGCTACCTTATTAGCCTTTTTCGTTCTCACTAAAGCAATGTTTGCATTCTGAGCCGCTTGTTTCCGGTAAATCCAGAACAAAATCAGGAACAACAAAGCCGGAATAATATAAAACAACAGATATCTAAATGTACCGAAAAAGAAATCGCCTTTATGGAAGCTTACAGAATCTGTTTTTATATACCGAATATCTTTTCCTAAGAAACGAATATCTTCTTTATTTGTAGCGTTTACAACCGGCATATTAGTTCCACTCCCGGCTTCACCTTGTTCTACATTCAGTTGGTATTCATCGGTAGATAATATTTTATAAGTTTCGGTTTTCAAATCAAAATAGGAAAACTCGGCTTTAGGAATGGTAAAGTTACCGGCATATCGCGGAATCGCATTATACTCAATGGTTCTTGTTCCGCTCACACCGGATTGCGATACTTTCGTATTTCTCGTAACTTCGGGATCTAATTTGTCAAAATCGTTGGGAAAAACAATTTCCGGATTTTTAATCAAATTAAGATTTCCACTTCCAGAGATTGTTATTTTAACTGTAACCGCATCATTGGTTTTTAATTGATTTGTATTGATTGAGGATGCCATTTTATAATCTCCTACCGCTCCAGTAAATGAAGCCGGTTTTCCCGCTGGGAGCGGTTTTACGTCAATAGCAACCGAATTTGATGTAATTGTGCGTTTTACATCTTCAGTCATATCAAAAAAATCATCAAAAAAACTTCGCTGTCTTCGTTGGCTGCGAACTCTGGCAATGAAGTCGAATTTACCGGGAGCAATTGTAATTTTACCAGAACGCTGCGGAAATAAAATAGTTTGTTTCAGGACTGCTGTACGGTAATTACGTCCATTATAATTTTCCATACTCCATTGTGCATTAGCCGGCAAATCTATTTCCTGAGCTACAAATCCGTCAAATTCGGGATATTTCATGCTCTCGGCGCTGGAAATATCAACCAGGGTATATAGTTTAAAGGTAATTAAAAAACCTTCATTTTCATATACGGAATTTTTAGATACATGCGCCCGAATGAAAACATCATCGTTAGAAACGCTGCCGGAAGTGGACGGTTGCACTGCTTGTTGACCGGAATTACCCGCATTGGCATTTGCCGACGATGCAGCTGCCGCCTGATCGGGCGGTAATACTTTAATTGTTAGTTCATTGGATTTATACTCGCTATTTCCAACTTTAATTGTAGCCGCAGGAATGGTGAATGTTCCATCGCTTTTTGCCATCAGGGTATAGGAATAGGTATCGACTAACTGACTTGATGCTTTACCGTTAACAATACTTGTGAATGAACTGTGACCGGTTTGTACTGGACCATAGAGATTATCAAAATCTTTCATGTCTGGTAAACGGACATCCTTCCCGGTTTCACCTCCGGTGGTCAATGTGTAATTTACTCTAAATTGCTGACCCGCCACGATCACTTTTTCCGTTGTAGCCACGAATGTAACCTGACCGAAAATACTCGGACTAATCAAGCAAAATGTAGTGAATAAGAAAAATAACTTCTTCATTATTTTTATTCTATTGTTAAATTACCAATCTTTTCCTGTTTTACGCTGTTTTTGTTGTTGCATTTGCTGCATTTGCTGCGCTTTCACTTTTTCCTGTGTGTCGCGTTCGTTTTGCATCATAGCGTCTAAAATTTGCTCAGCGTTCTGCTGTTGCATCTGATTCTGATTTTGTTGCTGATCCTGATTTTGATCCTGTTTCTGGTCTTTATTCTGATCCTGTTGTTGGTCTTTATTTTGATCCTGTTTCTGATCTTTATTCTGATCTTTTTGTTGATCTTTATTTTGATCTTGTTTCTGGTCTTTATTTTGATCTTGATTTTGCTGTTGTTGATCTTGTAACAACTTCTGAGCTAAAGCCAGATTGTAGCGCGTTTCGTCATCTTGTGGAAATCTCCGAAGCGCTTGCTTGTAGGCTTCAATACTTTTTTGATAATCTTTATTACTCATAAAAACATTTCCGGCATTATGCCAAGCCATAGCCGCTTTTTCTTTGTCTTTTTCATCTGATACGGCAGCTTGGTATTGCTCTAACGCTTCTGGAAATTTTTCCTGTTTATACAGCGAATTACCCAGATTATAAGCTGCGTCTGCCGAACGGGCATTCGCTTTAAGAGCTTTTCGGTAGCCAATTTCCGCTTCGGTATATTTTTCCTTTTTATATTCTTTATTTCCTTTTCGTAATTCTTCTCTGACTTCCTTTTGAGCAAAAGAAGGAATAGAGAAAATGAAAATAAAAGAAAATATTATAATTATCTGTTTCATAATTTATAATTCATAATTCATAATTGATTACCAGTCCAAAACCCTTTTAACATTCGGCTCAACACCCTGTTTCTTCTATCAAGAATAAAAAATTCTGTTACCAGAATGAACAGTAAAATCCAAGCCGGAATGTAATATTTTTCATCATAAGAAGTATAAACCTTGTTTTCAACTTCCGATTTACTAAGTTTATCCAATTCTTTTTGCAAAGCTTTCAGTGCATTATTGGTATTGTCGGTTCTCGCATATAATCCGTTGCCGGCAACAGCAATATCCTGACACATTTGTTCATTCAAGCGGGTAATAACCATATTTCCATCTTTATCACGTTGATAACTGTTAGTTCCGGAAATAGGAATTGGTGCGCCTTGTGCGGAGCCGACACCTAACACATTAACTTGAATATTCTTTTCAACAGCGGCTTTTGCTGCACCAATGGCGTCATCTTCATGATTTTCACCATCGGTAATCAGAATGATGGATTTTTCCGTGGTCTCGCTGGGAGTAAACGAGCGGGTTGCTAAGTTGATGGCAGCCCCGATAGCTGTTCCTTGAACAGGTACCATCGCCGGACTGATAGACGATAGAAACATTTTTGCCGATACATAATCCGACGTAATGGGTAATTGAACAAATGCGTCTCCGGCGAATACAATCAGACCGATTTTATCGTTGTTTAAATTATCAATTAATTGAGACAATATTTGCTTGGATCTGCCCAAACGACTGGGAGAAACATCGGTTGATAGCATAGAATTGGAAACGTCTAAGCAAATAACAACTTCGATTCCCTGTTTTTTAACGGTTTCTAACTTGGAGCCGAATTGAGGTCCTGCAATTACCAAGATAAATAATGCAAGCGCAGCAAACAATAGTCCAAATTTTAGATATTGTTTTTGGATAGAAGCATCCGGCATCAGAACATCAATGATATTCCGCTCTCCAAATCGGTCCAAATTACGCTTCTTTATATACAATGCGTATATAAAAATCGCCAAAAACAACGGCAGCAGAAATAATAAATACAAATAATTCGGATGTTCAAATCTAAACATAAATAAATTGTATTATGGTATATTTTTTAATAATGTGTATCGTAACAACAGTTCTAACAGAAAGAACATCAATCCAATCATTGCAAAGGAAGCATATTCTTCGTGTTTTTTACTGTATTCCTGAACACTCATTTTTGTTTTTTCCATTTGGTCGATTTCCTGATAGATTTCTTTCAAAGCTTTATTATTGGTTGCCCTGAAATATAATCCACCAGTAATCTGAGCTATCTGAGTCAATATCTTTTCATCAATTTCGACTTTCATAGGTAGAATTTTAACGCCGGCAGCAGTTGGATACGGATAAGGTGCTTCTCCAATTGTACCTACGGCAATCGTATATACCCTTATTCCAAATGCTTTAGCAATTTCGGCTGCCGTAATTGGAGCGATTTCTCCCGCATTATTTGAACCATCGGTCAGCAGGATAATCACTTTCGACTTTGCATTACTGTCTTTCAACCGGCTAACGGAAGTTGCAAGTCCGTGACCGATAGCCGTTCCGTCTTCAATCATACCGCATTGTATATTTTTTAAAAGATTTAAAAGAATTGCGTGGTCGGTAGTCAGCGGACATTGTGTAAAACTTTCTCTCGCAAAGACAACCAAGCCGATATTGTCAGTCGGACGTCCGTTAATGAATGATGCGGCAACTTCCTTTGCGGCTTCTAAACGATCAGGCTTTAAGTCCATAGCCAACATCGAAGTAGAAATATCCAAACTCATGATAATGTCGATTCCTTCGGTTGTCGTTGAACTCAATTTGTTTGTCGTTTGAGGGCGCGCCAAAGCAATTATCAAAAAAGTTAAAGCGCATATTCGTAAAATAAACGGTACATGACGCAAATAAATCCGAAGAGTATTCGGCGCCTTGCTAAATCCATCGATTGATGATAATTGAATAGAAGCCTGCGATTTACGCAGTTTCCAAATATACCAGCCAATCATTGGGATCAGTAAGAGCAGTAATAAAAAATAGATAGGATTTGCAAAAATCATACGCTAATTTTAGTTTTTAACATTTTCTTCATTCGCTTTATTTTCTTCTCCAATTTCATCTTTTCCTTTTATTTCTTCCGGCAGCTCTTCCTTTTTCGTATTATTAACAAACTGGAAAGCATTCATCATACTTACTTCGTTTTCATCGGGAAGCGGTCTGTATTTTGCAAACTTAACAAAATCGGCTAAAATGAGAATTTGCTTCAGATTATCATACACACTCTCGGCATCGCTGCACTTCTTGATGTCGGTCAATATTTCACCCGAAGTCATTTCCATCGCTCTGATATTAAACCGTTCCTCAATATATAACCGCAACGTCTCTGTTATTTCGGAATAATATTCCTTCACTTTTCCTATTTGCCATAATTTTTCCAGTTTAATTGCATTCAATTTCTGGATTGCGCGGATATGCGGCGGCACGTATGGTTCTTCTTTTTTGAAAGGCATCAACGATTTTTTGTTGATCAGACGATAAATAATAAAAGCAGCCACTACCACTAATAAAATAATAGCCAATATCAGCAGAATGATTGGAAGATAATCCATTAAAACAAATGGAGGCTTTCTGATGTCCTTGATATCATAAAATTGTCCCGATTCGGTATCTACCGGAAGCGTAGAGACTTTTAACGCTAATTCGGTAGATAAAACGGTATCTGCACCGGATATAACCTTAAATGGAGGCAGCAGATAGAGGGCGGAATCAAACGATGTTATCAAATAATCATATTTCATTTGAATTCGATTGTTTCCAATGTCAGTAGTATCAATCTTTGAAATTTCCAGAACTTCTACGCCTGTCGTCAGGGTATCGGAAATCAACGGCATTTGAAGTTGTTGATTTTTGTCAGCAGCGATTTCCAAATGAATTTTCGTTTGCTGGCCAATCAAGATCTGTGTTGAATCGATTGTCGCCTTAACTACGATTTGCGCAGAAAGAGAAAAAACGCTTATTCCAAAACAGATAATTATACCCAAAAGCGTTTTTATACGATAACTATTTTTCATTACTTCTATCAACTACGTTTGTTAAATAATCCGATTAAAGCCTTTACATAATCTTCATCAGTGCGGATTGAAACGAAATCAACCCTGCTGCGTTTGAATGCGTCGCTCATTTCCGTTTGACGTTTTTCCCACCACTGTTTATATGCTTCACGTACTTTCGATGAGCCGGTATCCACATATTTTTCCATGCCGCTTTCAGCATCTTTAATTTTCATTAAACCTATTTTCGGCATTTCTGCTTCACGTTCGTCGAATACCTGAATCGCTACCATATCATGTTTCTTATTCGCAATAGTCAGAGCATGTTGATAATTACCTTTATCGATATAATCGGAAAAAACAAATGCTGTACACCTTTTCTTAATTGCGTTGGTAAGGTATTGTAAAACCCGTGAAATATCGGTTTTTGTTTCCTGAGGCTCAAAATTTATTAGCTCCCGGATAATATACAGAATGTGTTTTTTCCCTTTTTTAGGCGGGATAAATTTTTCAATTTGGTTTGAAAAAAATATTACCCCAATTTTATCATTATTCTGAATAGCCGAAAAAGCAAGTGTAGCAGCAATTTCGGTAATTATATCTTGCTTCAATGCTTTGTGTGTGCCGAAAATACGGCTTCCAGAAACATCAACCAAGAGCATTACCGTCAATTCGCGTTCTTCTTCGTAAATTTTGATATAGGGTTTCGAATAACGAGCGGTAACATTCCAATCAATATCACGGATATCGTCTCCAAATTCATATTCCCGCACTTCCGAAAAAGCCATACCTCGACCTTTGAAGGCTGAATGATATTGACCGGCAAAGATATTGCTTGATAATCCCCGTGTCTTAATCTCTATTTGCCGTACTTTTTTTAAAAGTTCGCTTGTTTCCATCGGCAAAAACTACGGTACTTCTACTTTGTTTAAAATTTCGCTGACAATTTCTTCCGCACTCAGATTGCGAGCTTCCGCTTCGTAAGTAAGTCCAATACGGTGACGGAGCACATCAAAGCAGACGGCGCGAATGTCTTCTGGAATCACATAGCCTCTGCGCTTGATGAATGCATACGAACGGGCGGCTAATGCCAGATTGATGGATGCTCTCGGAGATGCTCCGAAGGAAATCATATCTTTCAGATTTGGAAGTCCGTGGTCTTGTGGAAAGCGAGTTGCAAAAACAATATCGACTATATATTTTTCGATTTTTTCATCGATATAGACTTCATTTACGATTTTACGTGCTTCTAAGATTTCCTCTTTCTTCAAAACCGGTTTAATTTCAGGTTTTACTCCGCTGATATTTTGCCGGATAATCAATTTTTCCTCATCTTTCTTCGGATAATTGATAATTACTTTCAGCATGAAACGGTCAACTTGAGCTTCTGGTAAAGGATAGGTTCCTTCTTGTTCTATCGGATTTTGCGTAGCCATTACCAAGAACGGTTCGGGAAGCTTATACGTTTTTTCTCCGATGGTTACCTGACGCTCCTGCATAGCTTCCAATAATGCGCTTTGAACCTTCGCCGGCGCACGGTTGATTTCATCAGCCAAAATAAAATTGGCAAAAATCGGTCCGTGCTTCACTAAAAATTCTTCTTTCTTCTGGCTATAAATCATTGTTCCTATTAAATCCGCCGGAAGCAGGTCGGGAGTGAATTGAATGCGGCTGTATTGAGCTTCAATCAAAGAAGCCAGCGTTTTTATCGCCAAGGTTTTTGCCAAGCCTGGAACTCCTTCCAACAGAATGTGTCCGTCCGACAATAAACCAATCAATAATGACTCTACTAAATGCTTTTGTCCGACAATCGTTTGATCCATGCCCATGACAATCATGTTGACAAAGCCGCTTTTGCTTTCAATTTTCTCATTAAGTTCTCTAATATCAACTGTTTGACTCATAAAAAAAACTATTATAGTTTAAAAAACCAGTATTTCATTTTAACGATGCAAAAATACAAATGTTAATTCGTGATTTAAATAGTTTTCAAGTTAAAAATGATTAACTAATTAGTTTTCAGTGTTTAAAAAATCTTAAGTATATTCTGCTGATATATCATTAAATATGCCAAATAACCAAGCGCGCTCACTAAAAAGACACACAAAATGAAAATGACTAATCGTAATCGCTTTATCTTTTGCCTTGCCTTAAAGTATTTTTCTCTATAAATGCGATGCTCCTCAAATTCTTTGCATTTAAGGCAATAATTTTCAAGGTTCAAATCTGAATTGGATACTTCGGAAATAATATCGTCATCATTATTCGGAACCGCTTCATTATTTAAAATAATTTCTTCTTTATCGGGAGTCGGTTCATTTTCAAGAACAGCTTCTTCTTCGTCAAGAATTGGTTCATTTATAGAAATATTTTCCACTTCCTCTTCAAAGAAAGGTTCTAATTCTTCAGGAATATTGTATTCAGGAAACAATTTCAATTCTTCCAAAATAGACTCATCATTTATTTCCGTTGTCTCAAAAAAAGCAAAAGGTTCGTTAACTATTTCAGTCAGTTTTTTATCGGGAGTAAAAGCGACTTTGTAATGAGCTGGAATCAAAACTCTTTCGCCTGTAGTTACATCTATACTTTCCCGATTTTCCATCAACGAAAGTTTGAAAGTGCCTAAATCCTTTATTTTTAGCAATCCGCTTTTTATCAATTCTTCGTTCATTATTTCAAAATATTCCCGAAGAAATGTTTCCGCCTCTTTCTTTGTAATCGCTGATTTTTCTGCTAAAAGTACGGATAAATCCTGTAAACTGATTTTTTCTTTCATGGCTTAAGTTCTTTGAGTTTTTTGTTAAAAGATACGGAAGCCTTATATTTAACAAGCAATTTGGGAGGAACAAGTAATTTCTTTCCGGTATTAGGCTGAATGCTGATACGTTCCAAGCGCTTCTTCACTTCCATCGTTCCAAAGTTCATAATTGAAACTACCTTGTTTTTAACAAGTTCTTCGGTAATGATTGCAGTCGTTTCATCTAATCTTTTTCCGACTTCCGCCTTTGAGAGTTGCAATCGTTGAGACAATGTAGCGAGTAATTCAGCGTGATTCATAATCCTGATATGTTTATGCTAAATATATTTCTACACTACCGAATAAATCAAACACTTGCGAATCTGTGATTTTTACCGGATAAAATTTGCCGGGAATTAAGGCGTGTGTTTTTTCTACTAATACTTCAGGGTCAACTTCAGGGGAATCATATTCGGTTCTACCGATATAAAAATCAGGTTCTTCACGATCGATTATCACTTTCAATGTTTGCCCGATTTTGCTTTCTCCGATTTCTTGCGCAATTTGTTCCTGAACAGTCATCAATTCGTCCAAGCGCCGGTTTTTTATTTCAGGTTCCACATCATCTTTATAGTGCTTGAAAGAATATGTTCCGTCTTCTTCGGAATATATAAATGCTCCCAAACGTTCGAACCGCATTTCTTTCACAAAATTCAATAAATCGGCGAAATCAGCTTCCGTTTCACCGGGATGTCCGACCATCATAGTTGTCCGGAGATGAATGCCCGGAACTTCTTGTCGAATAGTTTGTACCAATTCACGGGTTTCTTTTTGTGAAATATTGCGCCGCATCCGCTTCAACATCGCATCGCTACTGTGTTGCAGGGCAATATCCAAATAATTGCAAATATTATCACGTTCGCGCATTACGGGCAATACATCCAAAGGAAACAAAGCAGGATAGGCATAATGCAGACGAATCCATTCTACGCCTTCTACATCAGAAATTCGTTTAAGTAATTCTGCCAGATTGAATTTATTATAAATATCTTTTCCGTAATAAGTTAAATCCTGAGCAATTAACTGAAATTCTTTGACGCCTTGCTTAACTAATGACCGGACTTCTGATTCAATTTCTTCAATCGTTTTCGATTTGTATTTTCCTGTCATTAATGGAATTGAACAAAATGAACAGGTTCGATTACATCCTTCGGCAATTTTAAGATAGCTATAATGAACAGGTGTAGTCAGTAAGCGCTCCGACTTTAACTCCTGATGATATGATTTCCCTAAATCGGATAAAAGTTCTTTCCAATTAAATTTTCCGTAAAATTTATCAACTTCCGGTATCAATTCTTGCAGTTCTTTTTGGTATCTTTCCGATAAACAGCCCATGACAAAGAGCTTGCGAATTTGTTTATTTTTCTTTGCTTCGCCAAATTCGAGTATCATCTTGATGGATTCTTCTTTTGCGCTTTCGATAAATCCACAGGTATTAATAACTACAATATCACCATGGGGAGTTTCCGGATCGTGAGCAACCGCATAGCCGTTGGCAACAAACTGGCGCATCAATAATTCCGAATCGACTAAGTTCTTAGAACAACCCAAAGTAACAATATCAACTTTACTTTTTCTCATTCTCTCCAAACAAAGAATTGACAAATTCTCTTTTCCTGAATACTTGCAAATCTTCCAATCCTTCTCCTAAGCCAATGTATTTTACCGGCACATGGAGTTGGTCGGATATTCCAATTACGACTCCGCCTTTGGCCGTTCCGTCTAATTTAGTGATTGCCAATGCCGTGACTTCCGTAGCCGCTGTAAATTGCCGAGCTTGCTCAAACGCATTTTGTCCAGTAGAGCCGTCCAGAATCAGCAGAACTTCATGAGGAGCATTTGGAACAATTTTCTTCATAACATTTTTAATTTTAGTCAATTCGTTCATTAAGTTGATTTTATTATGAAGGCGTCCTGCTGTATCGATAATTACAACATCGGCTTGATTAGCTACCGCCGAACTTAATGTGTCGTAAGCAACAGAAGCCGGGTCAGCGCCCATTTTCTGTTTTACGATAGGTACGCCTACTCGTTCGCTCCAAATTGTTAATTGTTCAACAGCAGCTGCCCGGAAAGTATCGGCAGCTCCCAGATAGACTTTTTTTCCCGCCTTTTTATAATGATAAGCCAATTTTCCGATTGTCGTGGTTTTTCCAACGCCGTTAACGCCAACTACCATAATAACGTAGGGCTTGTTGCCTTCCGGCAGTTCAAAATCGCCCAGCTCGTCGTTATCATCGCCGACTAACATATTAGTTATTTCGTCTCGAAGAACAGCAGAAAGTTCTTTACTGTCAAGATACTTGTCGCGGGCAATTCGTTTTTCAATCCGCGAAATAATTTTCAGTGTTGTTTCTACTCCAACATCGGAAGTAATCAAAACTTCTTCCAAATCGTCCAAAATATCCTCATCAACTTTTGATTTTCTAGCGACAATTCGCGTCAGTTTTGAAAAAACATTTTCTTTTGTTTTGGATAATCCTTTATCCAAGTTTTCTTTTTTATCTTTTGAAAAAAAATCCAAAAACCCCATGTTCAATTATGAATTATAAATTATGAATTATGCAAAGATAAGTAAAATTGTTAAAATAAAAAACTTCCTTTCAACGATAACTATTGAAAGGAAGCTTTTATAAATTGTAAATCGTTAAGATGAAAATTACGCATGAGAGCTATTTTCATCTGTGCATCTTTATTGATTATTTGAAGAAATCTTTAACCGCTTCATTAGGAACCATTTCTTCTTTGAAGATATATGCTCCGGTTTTCGGCGATTTAACCATTTTTATCACTTTCGAATACGAACGTCCTTCAGACTTTTCGCGGTATCCCGCAACGGTTTTTTTTGCCATGACTTATAGGATTATTTAATTTCTTTATGTACAGTTACTCGTTTCAGAATCGGATTATATTTTTTAAGTTCCAATCGCGCCGTAGTATTCTTCCGGTTTTTTGTTGTAATATACCGGGAGGTTCCGGGCATACCACTTTCCTTATGTTCGGTACACTCCAGAATTACCTGTATTCTGTTTCCTTTTGCTTTCTTTGCCATTTGTAATACCTCCTAATACTTTATAATTTTATATACCCTCTTTCGGCTGCTTGTTTAAGTGCAGCATCTAATCCGATTTTATTTATGGTGCGCAAACCATTAGCGGAAATGTTTAGGTCGATCCAACAATCCTGTTCTACCCAATAGAACTTTTTTGTGAACAAGTTAACATTAAATTTCCGTTTCGTTCTGAGGTTTGAATGTGCAACATTATTGCCCACCATTGCTTTTTTCCCCGTGATTTGACAGATTTTCGACATCTTATTATCTTGTTTTTATTTATTTTACTATTAATTTTGAATACTCGCTCCGCAATGAGCCTGCAAAGGTAAATAATATTTTTTTTCTGTACAACTATTTATTTGAATTTTTAAAATTTATTGAAATTTGTTCTATTTTTCCAGCATAAGCAAATGTAAATTCTCGCTGATATTTTCTACAATACCTTTTGTAGCGTATGATAAACATTCCGTCATATTGTCGATACATATTTCATAAGCCTGGACAGGTTTTTCAATTCCATGACTTTTATAAGGATAGTCCCATGTAACGGTATAAGTTTTTTCCCATAGACAATTTTCCTGTTGCATCAAGCGAGCCGAAATTTCCAACCAACTAACCGGTTGGTCCACTTCCCAGCTTGAAGAACTCCAACTCCAAGCAAAATTTGGAATTGGAATAAATATAAAAACATCTTTGCTTATCATTTTTGCAGTAGTGTTGTTTTTATTGACTTCCACGTCTAAAATCAGCGCTGAATCCGGAAGAACAGCATCATCCTTTACTATCAGATCGAAGCAGGAACTCCGGTTACATTGCGCCAACAGAGCATCCATCAGAAAATCGTTGTAAGGTTGTATCAGCGAGGCATTACCTAATGTCACTTCATAATTATCTTGCGACATATTATAAATTATTAACGGAATAAATTTTCCTCTCTTTTTCTTAACAGTAGTGTATGGAAGAATCGTCGAATCTCCAATTTGATTTAAATAAATGGTGTAATCAATATTTTCCGAATAAACCGGCGTCGTGAGTTCATAAAAAAGTTCTGATTGTATGTCTTGTATCTGACTTTGGATCGTTTTTCCGGTTTGACAAGATGTAAAAAGTAATATAGGCAAAATAAAAAATAAAATTCTCTTGATTTTGATTCGATTCATGTTATAATAAATTAGTAACGTAACTTTTGCAAAGATACTATTTTTATCCGACATCCCTTTATTTCTAAAAAAATAACTACCTTTACCGAAATTTTTTATTAAACTAACTTATTAGTCATGAGAAACAATATTTTTGAATTAACAACAAATGAACTAAAAAAAATTGCTAACGTTCTTCAAAAAAAAATTGAAGAAGGACTTGAAAAAGACGGTATGGAAATTTCGTGTATTCCCACACACATCACACCGAAAAAAGAGATTGACGATGGAAAAGTATTGGTATTGGATTGGGGAGGTACCAATTTTAGGGCTGCAATTGTCGAATTTAAAAACGGGAAAGCAAAGATTATTGAAACTTTGTCGAAAGATAAAAAATATCCTTTGTCTGCAAAAGAAACCGTTGGTTTCGACCATAATAAATTGCACGAAAAAATGGCCGGATGGATTGGAGAACTTAAACAATTAGACGAGAAAGTGACTAAAATCGGTTATTGCTTCTCTTATCCGGCAGCTTCCCGACTGAACGGAGATGCTATTCTTCTTCGCTGGACTAAGGGAATTGATATTCCTGATATGATTAATAAACCCATAGGTGAATCGTTGATGGCTTATCTAAATAAACATAAAGATATTAAAACAACTTTTACGGATATCAAAGTAATCAATGATACGGTTGCTTGTCTTTTTGCTGGATTGAGCGAAACCGGTTATGATTCATACATGGGCTTGATTGTTGGAACCGGCACCAATATGGCTAGTTTAATGCGTTTGGACAAAATCGAAAAGTTGAAGAACAAAGATAGCGACTTTATCCCGGTTAATCTCGAATCCGGTAATTTTTGTCCGCCTTATTTGACTATTGTCGATGGTTTAGTAGATGCTATGTCGAACAACAAAGGCCAACAGCGTTTTGAAAAAGCAATTTCCGGAGGCTATTTAGGCGAAATATTTAAAACGGTATTCATTCAGGAAAAAATCGACTATACCTTCGACGGTGGAGCTTTAGCCAAAATGATAAATAATCCGGAAAAAAATCCGGAAGAACAAGTAGCTGTCGCCCGTTGGATCTACGACCGGTCGGCAAAACTTGTAGCAGCTTCGCTTGCCGGTTTGGTTCATGTTCTGGTTAGTCAAGATTCTTCCATCAAAAAGATTTGCCTTGCTGCCGATGGCAGTGTATTTTGGGGTAAGGATAAAAATAACGAAACTTATTACAAAGAATTGGTTTCAAAAGAACTAAATCTTTTATTGCCCAAAGGAACCAGCATTACAATCATAGACGAAATGGCAGATCCAAATCTGATTGGCTCAGCTATTGCTGCATTATCGTGAAAAATAATGGTAGAGACGTGGCATGCCGCGTCTCTGCTAATATAATTCCAGACATTCACAGTAATTCTGCATATAATTTTTCAGAATCATTCAATGGTATATAATTATTTTACATGTTGTTTATTTTGGGAACTAAAATTAATGACAAAGACAGAATAAACATAATTAAATATGAAGAATATTGTTAAATTAATGCTGTTTTTATTTGTCCCAATGAAACTGTTTGGGTTTGGGACGACGCAAATTTCAGATTTGATAATTTATAAAGGAGATACTCTATCTTTATTTGCTTATCCAATAAAATTTTATCCAAATGAAAAATTAATTAACCCAAAAAGTTTATTTGGAAATAATGAATGTTCACATCCTATTGCTTGGAGAGATTATGTTGTAACTTGGGAGATTATTGATAATCAATTGTATTTAGTAAATATAAGAAATGCTTGTTATCCAACGCCAATGAAAAATGCTGGCACGTCTTTTAAAGGCGAAATTCAAAAAGACTATATCGGCTCAGAATTTGCTGATTTAAAAGCATTGTTTCCCAATAAATATAAAAATGGGAAAGTTAAGGCAGATTGGGTTACTGGAAAATTGATTTCACCGCAAGGTAAATTATTGTACTATTTTCCTGACGGATATTATATTTATAAAACAGAATTAGAATTTACTATTGAAAATGGAATTCTAATTGATACAAAGCAACTTGATAATTCAAAAACTAAGAAATCAAAGTACTTAGAAAATCCGAATCTTTTAGTGGATTTTATTTACAATAATATCCATTATGAAAATTTACCTAAATCTGATACAATAAAAAGACGTGTTATTGTAACGATAATTTCGTCAGATGACAACGGAAAGATTGATAATGTACGCGTTTTAAGAGGAGTAAATAAATTGTATGATAATGAAGCAATTCGAGTAATTAAGTCAATACCTGAATGGGAAGTGATTTATATCCATGGGGAAAAAATATCTCGTCCTTACTCTATTCCGGTAAACTTTGATTTGACAGAAAAGAAAGAAAATTCAGAAAAAATACCGATGAAATAGATGGTTACGTAATTAGAATTTGTTTTATTAATGAATGCCATTAGAATGTAAATTCCGTAAAAGTTTTCTATTTTTGTAAAAATTTTTTTCGATTGGAGAATAAACGACCATACATAAACTTGAGTGATGATGAATTGTTGAAACTATTCATTAAAACTTCAAATCAAGAATTATTAGGACAACTTTATTCGCGATATATTCCGTTAGTATATGGATTATGTTTGAAATATTTACAACAAATAGAAGATGCTAAAGATGCAGTATCCAATATTTACGAAGAGCTAAACAAGAAAATACATAACTACCGGATAGAAAATTTCAGGTTGTGGCTCTACAGTGTGGTAACAAATCATTGTCTCCAAATTCTGAGAAAAGAGAAGAACCGATTTTTTGAAGAAATCGATATTCAAAATATGGAATCTGACGAGTTTGAGCATCTAATAGATATTAACGAGGACAAAGAAAAAGAAGATGCACTAAACTATTGTCTTGATACGCTTACGGAAGAACAGCGACACTGTATTATTCATTTTTATTTTGAAGATTTTTCGTATGCCGATATTGTTGATAAGACAGGGTTTGAATTAAATAAAGTAAAGAGTTATATTCAGAACGGGAAGCGCAATCTTAAGATTTGTATTCTTAATAAATTGAAAAGTTAATATGCAAATAAAAGATTATATAAAAGGCAACAGACGAGGCAAAGAAGCTAATCAGCTGGAACGTGAAGCCATGAACGATCCATTTTTGGAGGGTGCATTGGATGGTTTTGACAGTGTTGCCGGCGACCATGATAAAATCATTGAGCAACTTGAGCAGGAATATACACATCCCGCTGTCGTTCATAAATCTAAGAATAAAACGCTTTTATATTGGGCTGCCGCTGCATCAATTCTGCTTCTGATTGGAATTAGCGCTTATTTCTTATTAGAAACAAATCGGCAGAATATCCCGATACTTGCAGAAGCTCAACTTGTAGAGAATGAGGACGTAATTCCGACTGACTCTTTTGCGTTAAGATCGAAACATATAGAAGCATCTCAGGTGGAACCATTGATTGCCGAAATAAGGAACAAAAAAATTGCATCTAAACTCGAAAAGACAGTAATATCTCCTGTTGCAGAGGAAAGTGTTAATAATTTGGTAATGAACGATGTTGCTGTTGCAGATACATATTCTTTGTCTGAAATATCGGAAGAAACTCCCTTAGTAGCTGAACTAACGGTTAAAGAAGAGAAGGAAAAGCAAACAATTCACGGAAAAGCAGTCGATGAAACCGAAGAGCCGCGTGAAGCAGTAGCAGTCGAATATGATGCACAAAAGAAATTAGTTAAGACGGACACCGTTTCTCAAATCAACGAAAAAAGCGCCTTTGGAGAAAAAGAATTTCAAATATGGTGTCAACAAAAGGCAGGCAAAGATGTTTGTTCCGGCAATGGAGCTACAGTGGAAGCATCTTTTTTCGTTGATGAAACGGGAAAACCGATTAAAATAGAATTTCAGAAATATTCTTGCGAAGGCGCAAAAAGAGAAATAGAAAATCTGTTATCTTCTTCTCCTTTATGGACAAAGACAAACCGAAAAGTTACCCTAACTATCAAGTGGTAAAAGTTGTTATCTCTCGTTTCATTTTTTTATTTATCTTTGTAGCATGAACATAAATAACGTGCTATTTATTTATTTTCCTTTAGAAAACACGCAACGTTTAGACTACATTGCCCGTCATATTTTCGATGCGGTATTGGGTGTTGATTTTTCTATTATAACTAATAAAGAAGTTTTTTTGAAACAAACCGGCGCTTGCATCAATTATTCTAATGAAGATTTATGCCATGGTTTACAGATTATTCCGCATGGTTTATTATCTGAAAAAGGAGTGCGTGAAATACTGAATATAGAAATCTCTCAATGGAATGGTTATTTTTGTTTTTTTAGACAGACTAAAGGAGATATTCCTTTCGATTTGTTCGCTGCCTCTTTCTATCTTCTGACTTTGTATGAAGAATATTTCCCTAAACAATTAGACGAACATGGGCGATTTAATCTGAATGAGTCATTGGCTTATCGCAACGGTTTTCTTGAAACTCCGGTGATTGATCGCTGGGCATATCTGTTGAAAGAAGAATTGATTAAAAGGTATCCTGATACAAAGTTTAATAAACGGAAATTTCGGTTTGTAAGCACTGTCGATATAGATTATCCTTACATGTACTTAAAAAAGGGGTTAATACGATCTGTTGGCGGAATGATGCGGGATTTGCTGAACCGGCAATGGGGAAGTATTACATCACGAATTGCAGTCCATCTTCGGATAAAACAGGATCCTTACATGGAAGCTCTCCGGTGGATTGATGACATACACAAAGAAGCCAGCAAATCCTATTATCTGTTTGTATTAATGGACGATAGAAGTAAATACGGCAGAAAGACGCTTTATCCGCTAACAGCTTATTATCGTTATCTGAAGAATCTGAATTTCGTAACAGTTGGGTTACATCCTTCATATAATACCTATCGTAATCCTGAACTATTAATTACAGAAAAAAAACGATTGGAAAAGGTCTTAGAAAAAAAGGAGCTAACCACTTCCCGCCAGCATTTTCTGCGGATGTATGTTCCCGAAACATTTCGTAATCTGGAAAGGGCAGGCTTCAAGGATGATTTTACTACTGCGTTTGCTCATGCACCGGGATTTCGTTCTGGAACGGCTATACCGTATTATTTCTATGATGTTGAAAAAGATACAATCGGCAAATTATTATTGCATCCAACCATTGTGATGGATACCTGTTTAATTACTCATTTAGGTTTATCTCCGAAAGAAGGCTTTGAAAAAATAAAACGCTTGATAAATGAATGTAAACAATCGGGAGGCGATTTTGTAAGTCTTTGGCACAACTCCAATTTAGCGGGTGATAGTAATAATAATACATGGATAAATGTATTTATTGAAATATTTCATTATGCTATTTCGCTGGAAAATGATAACTTTGTATCCGAATAAGTGAATAAATATAAAATAAAGATTTAATTTTTAACTGCTAACTACAGAATGATTATACACAATTTAGGATTAAACGACAGTATTCTTAATCAGTTCATGGCGGAGATGCGGGACATTAACGTTCAAAACGACAGAATGCGTTTCCGCAGGAACATTGAACGTATAGGAGAAATTATAGCTTATGAAATAAGCAAGACATTAAACTATCATACTATTGATGTGCAAACACCTTTGGGATTGCAACCAGTTTCGGTTCCTTGCGACCGGATTGTACTTGCAACGATTTTGAGGGCAGGATTGCCTTTTCATCAGGGATTTCTTTCGTATTTCGATAAAGCGGAGAATGCATTTATTTCCGCTTCGAGGAAGTATAATGAAGACCATAGCGCTTTTAAGATTGAGCTGGGTTATTTGTCGTCTCCGTCAATAGCTGGGAAAACATTAATTATCATCGATCCGATGTTGGCAACTGGAAGTTCGTTGGATTTGGCTTATCAAATTCTGTTGAAAAGAGGCGAACCGAAGCGGATTCATGTCGTTTGCGCGATTGCCAGCAAGCACGGAGTTGAGGCGGTAACTCGGATATTTCCGGACGGAATAACAACTATATGGGCAGGAGCTATCGACCCTGAATTGAACGACAAAGCCTATATTGTTCCCGGTTTGGGAGATGCCGGCGATTTGGCTTATGGAGAGAAAATGTGATAGACAACAATAATATACATTATTTTTAAATTACAATAAAAAAAGGAGAGATATTGCATGCAATATCTCTCCTTTTCATTAAAAATCAAAAAGTTATTTCACAACTACTTTAACCGCTTTATTTGCGCCAACTTTCACTATATACAAGCCTTGCTGTAAAGGAATGTTGATGTTTGGATTGGCAATGAATTGTTTCACTAACCGTCCATCAATTGCATAAATGGCTACGCGTTCGTTATTTGCATTGACAATAATGCCGCCATCGATATTGTAAACTTGAGATATATTATCGGATTTAACTTGAATGATGCCGACATGCAAATCATTAGCATAGTTTACAAGCATATTTCCCTCGTCATCCGTAATCACAATCGTATTGATGATAAAAGCGTGGTTGCCCTGTTGTCCGCGAATGGCTAAGTTGCCGACAAGCCCACCGGCGGGCTGGCTACCGTCCATCGTAAAATCAACGG
>JGI24699J35502_11134211_pt1 | contig 60442 bp, 48 predicted proteins | sample TergutMp193P4_FD_35502 | JGI IMG/M metagenome (IMG submission 35502)
TAAATACACATTTATAAATTTAAAATACTTATAATCAAATGAATAAATATAAATATTAAAACTTATCAGTAAATATTAATGACGTTTATTATATTAATTCAAAACCTTTCAGGTAAATATTTCTGAATCGTCGTCTGCACGCGCCATGTCTCGTTGATGTATCGATACAGTTAATCAAAAAGCGCGCGGGAGTGGTCATCCCCGCGTTACATAGCGCTTTCTGTATACTTGTTCATATACTCTGTGGGCGACATTCCATAAAATTCTTTGAAACTGACAGAAAAATGGGAAAAATTACTAAATCCTACTGCTTCATATACTTGCGATACCGCTAATTTTTTGCTTGCCAGTAATTCGCCTGCCTTTTTCAACCGAATGGTACGGATGAAATCGCGCGCCGATTGGTTGGTCAACGCTTTCAACTTGCGATGCAGATGTACTCGGCTGATTCCCACTTCGGAACTCAACATTTCGACATTCAATTCTGGATTTTTGATATGATCATTGATGACTTTCAGGATTCTTTCCATCAAAGCTTCATCGTAGGATTTAAGTTCAATATTTTTGATTTTTCCCTCCGTATGCGATTGCATTTTGGCTTTCATCCGTTCGCGGTTGCTGAGCAGATTGGCAATCGTTTTTTTCAGGATTTCGGGATGAAACGGTTTCACCATGTAAGCGTCGGCGCCGGTATTCAATCCTTCCAACCAGTCTTCATCGTTCGATTTAGCGGTGAGCAAAAGTACCGGAATGTGGTCGATTTGAATATTAGACTTGATTTTCCGGCAAAGGGTGATCCCATCCATTTTCGGCATCAGTACATCGCTGATGACCAAATCGGGTTTTTCTTTCAGGATAAATTCCAGCGCGTCTTTCCCATTATCTATTTGGTTGATTTTGTAAAGCGGCGCCAATTCCATGCGGATATAATTGCTGATTCCGGGATCGTCTTCCACAATCAAGACGCGGTATTTTGTTCGCGCATAAACGGTACTGGGTTCTTCCGTTCCGTTTTCGCCGATTTCGAACAAGTTGTCTTTCTTGGAATAGGTAAAAGTCTGCAAAGGCGAATCTTCCGATATAACTTCCCTCTCATTTGTACTCAAATGACTGTTTCCTAATGGCATACGAATAGTGAAACGACTTCCGCTCCGGTCTTTCCGGTTTTCGGCATAGATCGTCCCTTTCTGCAATTCCACCAGCGAACGCGCCAGATACAGTCCGATACCTGTTCCATAATGCGAACGGGTGACTTCGTTTTCGATTTGATAAAAGTGTTTGAATATCTGATCGAGTTGATTTTCGTCAATTCCGCTTCCCGTATCCAATACCTGAATTTCAAAATAATTCCTCAAGGGTCCAGTTGTGGAATCATCGGTTCCGGTAAGCAATTCCACGCTTATTTCGCCTTCTTCCGGCGTGAATTTAAAAGCATTGGAAAAAACGTTAAACAGCACTTTGTCGAAATTATTCAAATCGACCCAGACTTTCAGTTCCGGCCATGGACTATGGAATACGAAACGAATCTTCTTTTTTTGTGCCATGTATTCAAACGCTTGCATGATATCCTGAATGAAACCTACCATATCCGTTTCCCGCTCTTTGACTTGCATCTGACCGCGATCGATTTTCCGGATATCCATTAACTGATTGATCAAGCGCAAAATGCGTTGGGCGTTCCGGTAGATCAATAAATAAGTATTTTGCAGTTTAGGGTCTTTGTTGTTCATCAATAACTTTTCCAAAGGGCCCATAATCAATGTCATGGGAGTACGAATTTCGTGCGAAATATTGGTGAAAAACTGCAATTTGGCTTCATTGATCTGATCGGCATGTTCCAGACGAAGCATCTCGTTTTTCTCTTTGATTCGCGACGAAATGAAATAATAGGCTCCATATATCAGCGACATCATCAGCAGACCGTAAATCACTTTTGCGAGCGGAGTTGCATACCATGGCGGATGAATGGCAACCGCAATGGTCAGAACACTTGACTGGTTTCCTTTGTCGATAGCTTGACAGGAAAATTTGTATTTTCCGGGAGGCAGATTGGTGTAGGTGACGCTATTAGTTCCGGGCAATGTATTGATCCAGTCGTTATCGAAATTTTCCAAGCGGTATCGATACGATATTCCTTCGGAATCGGCATATTCCAAGGTCGAAAGTTCGAAGGTGAAAACATTGTCGTGCGCACCGAGACTGATTTCCGACGTTTCCATGACGGGTTTGTCAAAAACAACTTTTTTCCCGAATAAATAAAAATTGGTCACATATACATTTAAGTTTTTCTTTTTGAAATGAATTTCGTTAGGGTAAAAGCTGGTGATTCCGTTGATTCCTCCAAAAAACAATTCCCCATCGAACGATTTGCATTGGGCGCGGTAAGTAAATTCATTCCCTTGCAAACCATCGGATGCATAGAAATTCGTGAACTTGTCGTCCTTTGGCGAATATTTGGAGATGCCGGAAAGTGTGCTTAACCAGATATTTCCATTTTCGTCTTCTTCGATGGCGCAAATTTCATTGCTCGACAATCCATTGCAAATGGTAAAGAGTTTGATTTCTCTGCTGGTCTTGTTCATCCGCACCAAACCTTCGTCCGTACTGATCCATATATTGTCGTGCCGATCGTCTTGTAAGGCGAAAATAATGTCGCTCGGCAGGCTGGAATTTTCCTTTTTGTAATTCTGTAATACGTTGGTACGGGTATCCAGACAGCTCAATCCTCCCAACGTTCCCATCCATAAGCATCCTTTGTCATCGTATATGATGGAATTAATCCAATTGCTCCTCACCTCATCGTTTTCCCCTTCTTGGAAATAATGGGCAGTAATAGATCGAGAAGCAATGTGGTAGTTATACAATCCGCCGCCGTAAGTACCAATCCACAGTCCGCCTTTTTTATCGCCGGTGATGCAATAAACTTTGTTGCTGGAGAGCATTTTGTTGGTTTGGTTGCTAATGGAAGAGCAATTGCCTGTCCGTTTGTCGAACAGCGCCAGCCCATCCAGATAGGAACCCAACCACAAACGTCCGTCGTCTGTATCGTAAATACAGAGGATGGTATTGGGAACCGAAGGATACTCGTCGGTATGTTTGTAGTGCCGCACCTGCTGAGTTTGTTCGTTGATGGCATACAATCCGTCGTTGTCTGTACCCACCCAGATAATTCCTTCTTTATCTTTGTGAATCGCCATAATGCAATTGGAGCCGATGCTGTTTTTGCGAAACGATTTGTAACCGTAGTATTTGAATCCGTTGGGATTAGCAGGAATAAAAAACAGACCTCTCTCGTAAATACCCGCCCATATATTGCCGTCTCGATCTTGTATCAAACTATGTACCTTGGAGGAAGAAAAATTAAAAGGCGAAGAAAACGGTTCATATGCTTCGAGCGTTTGTTGTTGCGGATTGTATCTTTTCATTCCGAAACCGTCGGTACCGACTAATAATTGTCCGGAATAATCGAAAATCAAGGCTTTTACCGGAAGATGTCCGTTGCCTTCCGTGTCGGTGATATGACTGATTTTCATCGTCTTCGTTTCGAATTTGTTTACTCCCCCATCCAATGTTCCAACAAACACTTCACCGTTTCTCCCTTCGCAAATAGCCGAAATCACATTGCTGCTGATGCGTTTTTCCAAAGGAGAAGAAAGATTGTAAATCGAGTACTCAGACGTATCGAAAGAATAGACGTGCAAGCCGCTGTCTTCCGTTCCAATCCATAGCCGGTTGCTTGAATCTTCATAAATGAGCGTCAAGATGCAATTATCCAACTGCTTATTCAATAATGTTTCAGGTTGGCATTGAGTATCTCCTTTCTTGAGCGAAAATAGTCCGCAACTGGTCGCGAACCAGACATCGCCGTTTTTTCGTTCACAAATGGATACTACAGAAGGATTTATTCGAGTTCTGTTTTCATCATAAAGAGCAACTTCTTGAAAAGCGTCCCGACGACGATCGTATTTCATCAGTCCTCCATAACAATAGACCCAAAAATTTCCGGAGGAATCTTCAAACAAGACTTTTATATGGTTGCTTTTCAGCGTGGCAGTATCGTTGGACGATTTTTTATATACAGTAAATTGAGTTCCTTCAAACTTGTTCAATCCATTTTCGGTAGCAATCCAGATAAAACCTTTCTTGTCCTGATAAATCTGGTTAATCAGACTGTTGGACAGACCTTGTTCTGTAGAGTAAAATTTGGTGGTTTGAGAGAGCGCCGTCAAGTTATACCCAGAAAACAGGCAAAGCAAGAGAATTAGTTTCTTTAGTGGGTTCATCAAATTACGTTTAAGATTAAGCGGTATCAAAGATAGTTAAAAGTTAGTGGATGTAAAAATGTTCTTCTACAGTTCACTTACTTTTCAGATTACAAAAATAATCAATTCTTTTATAAACCCGAAAAAGACGCAAAAAAACTTTCAATATATTATTATGGTAGAAAACGGAGTGCGCACAAAAGTTGAAGATATAAAAAACTGCCCAAAAGTCATTTTTCCGTCACGACGGGTAAAAACCCGTCATCTTACGACTGCGAGGTCCCCCACTTCTCTCTACATCCTCGCAGCGACGGAAAAAATGACTCTTTAGGCAGCTGAAAACTAAGGTATGGTTGCTTCACTCACCCGTAGGAAATTAATATTTATGATCTTACCTAAAATTATTGGGTTGTTGCCTTACCCCTTTGCCATCGTTCGTATCGGCCACATCCCACCATACGCGCGTTCCGGTGGGAACATATTGCGCATTGGGATTGTTTTGCAAAGCTTCTGAAGGATAAGCGATCCGTTTGATAAACTTGCCTTCCGAAACGTCGCCTCCAGATGAATTAATCAAAGGCAGTTGGATGAAAGATGGATAATCCGTCCGGCGGAATTCAGCCCATCCTTCATTGCCATTTGGAAAGACTGCCAGCCATTTCTGCGTAATGATTTGTTCAAGCATCCCTTCCCGGTCGCTGTTTGCAAACGGATTGGCGTTGGCATCCTGCAGAATGTGCAGACTATTGATATATTTCTGTTCTTCTGAGGAAGAAATATGGTAATACTGCATGGACGCGGAAATTCCTTCCAGAAAATAATTGAATGGCGTTTTATCCATTGCGCCGGCCCAACCCCTCAAAGAAGCTTCGGCCAGTAGAAAACAACTTTCAGCATAACTCAACCATATGCTTTCCCGTCCATATCCAAACCATGCATCGTTCCGCAATACTTTGGCGTTCAATCCGTACGAACGCAACAAGGAATGTTTGAAACTTGGTTTCTGTATATCAAAATCTCCCGAATGCGAGCCTAAAAAATCGCGAGTCGATTCGATCGGATGAGTTTCTGTACTACCCACTTCCAACGGGCGATACCAGCATACCCCGCAGCGCGGATCCAAAATAAAACTTTGGGTTTTGTATCCGATTTCCAAATCTTTATTCATTCCGGCATCGGACCATTTATAACTACATAAGGCATAAATATTTTCGTCGCCTCCCGAATTTTCTCCACCCAGGTCGACAGGAGCAAATTTGGGTACCGTTTTCAGACAGTCGTCGTTACTTTGCATCAGTCCTCCCGGATGAATCAATGCCGCTTCTCCTTCTTTCCGAGCTTTTTCTGGGTCTGCATTTGCTATCCGCAACGCTAAACGCAAGCGCAAGGTATTTCCGAAGCGAACCCATTTATTGACGTCGCCGCCATAACAACGGTCGTTCGTACCCCAATTGAAAGCATTCTGATCTTCCGGACGAATATGGTTCAGGGCATCGTCCAACAAATCGAATATAATGTCGTATACTTCCTTTTGCGTCTTAAAGGATGCGCTTTCCGAATCCGACAAGCCTTGCAATTGTTTATCCGATAATGGAACATCGCCATAAGTATCTGTCAACATGGATATTAAAAAGGAATAATAGATACGGGTAATATAAAACGCATTCAAATACGGACCGGTATTGTTTTTAAAATCATGTCCCACAAACCATAAAGAACGCACCAATGCTCGGTATTCGGCTGTGCGATGCAAATAAAAATGATTCCACCGCGAGTCGCTCCATCCTGCATGATACATATAGGTAGGCGTATCCATAATCCACGACGGATTCATATTGGCAAAATATCCGGCATAAATATCATGCGTCAAATTGGTAGTGATCTGGTAGTCGTTGTATAATCCTTCGTATGAAAAGTTCCTGAATTCGGAACCAATACCGGAAATATTCGCTTGTAATTGAGCTAATTCCTCAATACTGATCGAATCTCCCAAATAAATGCCTTCTCCGAACCCTTCGCTCTTTCCCGGGTCGGGAGGATACAGAGGCGTATTGATCGCGTCGAATCCATCCGTACAGGATAGGCCTATCCAGATCATGCCCAGTAAAAAAATTCCTCTTTTCACTTTCTTGCTATTTTTTTTGATTTTATTGATCGTTTTCATAATCGGTATATATTAAAAGCTAACGTTAATTGAAAATCCCAAGGTGCGGGAATCCGGAATTGCAAGATAATCAAATGCTTGCGAATACATGCTTGTGCTAAACCCGCCTTCGGGATTTGTTCCCGGAGTACGTTTCAACAAATAACACAAGTTGCGGGCAACAAATGAAAACTTACAGATACTGAACGGAGTATTCTTCAGCAGGTCTCGCCCAATGGAATAGCCCAATGCCAATTCTCTGAATTTGACGTAAGAGGCGTCGAATACAAATTCTTCCGCAACTCCTGCGTCCGTACCTGTATTTCCAATGAAGCGATAATAATCTTCGTAACTGATTCTGGTTGTATTAGGCGTTCCATCGGTGTAAACTCCTTTCAATACAAACGTTTCATTTCTATTTTCCGTTCGTTTAGACGTTCCGTAGTGAGTAGCGATTGCGTCGGAAACGGAAATGATATTGCCGCCAAATTTCATATCTATAAGCGCCGACACGAAAACATTTTTATACGACAAGCGAGGAGCTGCCGACATCGTCAATTTCGGTTGGATATTTCCTATTGCTCTTTCTTCCAGTTTTTTACTTCCATCTAATTCGGGTAAACCAGTATATTTATTGATGATGGGGTTTCCATTTTCATCGCGCTTGACTACTCGCGTAGCATAAATATCGCCCAACTTACCGCCTTCTACCGCACCGACAGTGAAAAAGAAACGATCAACTCCGTCGCCAAAATCCACGTATTTCACATCTGGATTCAATTTTTTTACCGTAGTCAAGTTATGCGCCATATTGAAATCCAGACCTACTTCCCAATCCTTGGTTCGCAGCGGAACAGAATAGAATGCAAATTCCAATCCTTGATTCTGGATGTTTCCGGCATTGATTCGTCTTCGGTCGTATCCGGTGGATTTATCATGAGGTATAAACATGATCTGGTTTTTCGTCAACGAACGATAAATAGTAAAATCAAAACCCAGACGATTGTTGAAAAATTTCATTTCCAGACCCGCTTCGTAAGAGGTATTCATTTCTGGAACTAAATTACTATCAACCAAAACGTTGTCTAATAATGACTGAGGCCCTGTAAAACTTTGTTCGGGATGATAATACGGACGCAAGGCATAAGGTTCGGTATCTTTACCCGCTTTTGCATACGAAGCGCGCAGTTTGGCATAAGTCAGCCAGTCAGGTATTGTTTTCCCCATTTTCCGCATCCATTCGGTACCAATAAAACTGAGACTGAACGAAGGATAAAAATAAGATTTAGTCAAGGTTGACGACCAGTCGTTCCGTCCGGTTATATCCAACGAAACATAATCGTTGTAAGCCATTTGAAACATTCCAAAGAGAGAATTGATCCGTTTTCGAATCAGGTATTGATTGGCAAATGTCGGGATTCCGCCCTTCATGTAAATGTCTTTCCCTGCATTGTTGATATACCAATTTCCTTTTTGCGCCATGTTGCGGGCAGACGCCGCCAACGATTCGCTGTTTTGATACATGGCATTTCCCCCTAAGCCATAATCCACGCGGATTTTTTCTCCGATGGGGTTATTCCCGCGAAACAGAAATTCGGCATTCATCTCGACGAAATTATTTTCCTTTTTCGTAAATAGATCATCCAACAAAATACTTTCGACATTACCACCCAATCCGCGATCAGTTTCTTCGATCTTGGTACGGAAGTAATCTGCCGATAATTTTCCTGTAGCATACAACCAATCCGTAAAATTGATCTTCATCGAATGATATCCAAATACGCGCCAACGTTCGTCCATATTGGAGCGTCGGTTGTGAATCCAATAGGGGTTCATGATATCCTGCGTCGGCCCCAGCCAATTTTGATGCACATACGACTCCTGTCCAAACTGGTTGGCTTCTTTCCGAGAATAATATTTACGCAAATCATTCAAGTTAATGTTGTTAGGCAAATACATCAATTGGAACATTTCTCCATACTTGCCGATATACGGACGATTGTCTGCGCGAGTATTGGAAAGCGATATTTTACTATCGAAACTTAAATACGGATTAATTGTTTTCCCGGAATTCAAATCAATATTGTATTTTTTTAATTTTTCGCCTTCAAAGAATCCGCTGCTGTTCAGATAACCGAAGGAAAGCCGGTAGTGCGAATCTTCCGTTACATTTCCTATGGCAAGCGTATGATTTTGTGAAAAACCGGTATTGAAATAATCTTTCAATTTATTCCCATACAAACTGTAAGGGACGGCGGCGTTGTTATCATTTTTCCACCAGGCCGGAACCGATTTTCCGTCCAGCTTGGGTCCATAACTGAATGGAGTTCCCGAATCGAATACTCCATTCAAGCCTTGTCCGTAAATTGTTTGCATCTTTAAAGTTTCCGCCACGCTGCTCCATGTAAAAGCCGAATTGTAATTCACGCCAAATCCCTGACTTTTAGTTCCTTTTTTAGTGGTGACTAGGATGACTCCATTTCCCGCGCGAGAACCGTACAAAGCCGCAGCGTTTGGGCCTTTTAGTACCGAAATGGTTTCGATATCCTCCGGATTGATGTCAATAGCTGTTCCTCCTCTGTCAATTCCTCCATAGAGGGAAACGCTGGAATCGCTATCGTCGCCGTATGGAATTCCATCCACAACCCAAAGCGGCTGATTATTATCGGTAAAAGAAGAATTGCCTCGAATCGTTATTTTTGTCGAACCATTTAACCCCGTAGGAGCTATATTCATCTGTATTCCAGCAATTTTTCCTTGCAAAGCGCCTGCCGTTGAAGCATTTCCAGTTTGATTCAAATCGTCGCTTTTTATTTCTTGAATGGAATAACCTAATAATTTTTTTTCGCGTTTGATGCCCAAAGCAGTAACAACTACTTCGCCAATTACCTGAACGTCTTCCCGCATAACCAAATCTATGACAGTCTTATTTCCTACGGCAACTGTCTGCGTAAAGTAACCAATATAGGAAAATTGCAGGGAGGTTTGACCGGAAATCACTTCGATGCGGTAATTTCCATCTGCATCGGTCACCGTTCCGATATTCGAACCGATAACTGCAATGCTCACCCCAATCAACGGTTCATGTTTTTCGTCAACTACAGTTCCCGTTATAAACTGTTTACGTTGTTGGATTTCCTGTTGGCCTTCCATTGGAGCTGTCAATGGATCTTTTGCCGACAAATAAACAATTTTCTCTTCCATAACATAAGAAACATTCATGTCTTTCAACAGAATATTCAAGGTTTCCTTCAAATTTTTGTTGGTCGTTTTCAGGTCTTTCACAGGCAAACGTGCCAACTGATCGTCGTAAAAGAAGTGATAATCGCTCTGCTTTTCTATAGACACAATAGCTTGCTTTAAGGTTGCGTTTTTCAACGAAATGGATATTTGCGCCCGAGCAGCCGGACTAAATCCAAGCATAACAAAGAATAAAAGCAGAAAGAGATAAATTTTTTTCCATTTATCTCTTCGTGTGAAAAAAGAGTTTTTCATGATTCATTCGTTTTTTAACATTAAGAAATACTATATATCTACGAATAAAACAATCAAGAAAGAAATAATACTTAATATTTTGTCATTTTTTTTGTCAATAAATTAGAATGTTAAATATTAAAAGCTGAATAATCTGAAATTTGCAAACAAAAAGAAAAGTATATTTTAGAAATAATCTTAAAATGGGCGTTGTTGCTTCTGATCGATTATTATTTGATATTTATTGACAAACTTTCGCAGATTAAAATTCACGGTTAATCCAATATCGTTTCCTGCTGAACGTGATGTAGTCATGCGTTGTGCAATATATACGAAATAAAATGCCAACAAGCTAATTAATAGCTTGTTGGCATTTTATTTCGTACCCGGAGCGGGACTTGAACCCGCACAGCCATAATGGCCACAAGATTTTAAGTCTTGCGTGTCTACCATTCCACCATCCGGGCAGACCTTTACTGAATAGTTTTTTTTGAGCGCATGAAAAGTAAAAAGCTTATTTCGATTTTTAACTTTTCGGGGGTCAAAATTAGTCATTATATTTGAATCCGCCAAAATATTTAAAGTCAAGTTCTGATTTTTTTCGTACTTTTGCCTCTATAAAAATTGCATAATTCACAATTCAAATGATTCTATTCTTTCAAACGCTTGTAAATTCTGTTTTAGCAGTAGAAACAAGGGAAAAATTAAGCCCTGAAAATATCAAAAAATTAATTTGGCTGTTTGGCGATGCCCAATTATTGAGTAAGCAAAGGATCGACGCTTGGTTCATAGGCCCGCGCAGAGAAATGGTTACTCCGTGGAGTACGAATGCGGTGGAAATTACTCAAATCATGGGCGTGCAGGGAATTACACGAATAGAAGAATTTTTTATCGTTGAAAATCAGCAAGCTTCCTGCGATCCGATGCTTCAGAGAATATACGGCGGCATTGGGCAGGATGTATTTACGGTTCGCAAGCAACCCGACGATATTATTCCGGTGGTCGATATTGCGGCTTTCAACCAAGAGGAAGGATTGGCTTTAAGCCCCGAAGAAATAGATTATCTGGAAGGAATAAGTCAGAAATTGGGACGTAAATTGACCGACAGCGAAGTGTTTGGTTTTTCACAGGTGAATTCGGAACATTGCCGGCACAAGATTTTTAACGGTCAATTTGTGATCGACGGAATAGAAAAAGAATCTACGCTTTTCCAATTGATCAAGAAAACTTCGCAGCTTCATCCCAATCAATTGGTTTCGGCTTACAATGACAATGTAGCGTTCAATCAAGGACCTATCGTTGAACAATTTGCACCTGATTGCGACGATCAGCCCAGTTTTTTCGAAATCCAAACCATCGAAACGGTTCTTTCTTTGAAGGCGGAAACGCACAATTTTCCTACTACTGTTGAACCTTTCAATGGCGCTGCGACCGGAACAGGCGGCGAAATCCGCGATCGTTTGGGAGGAGGAAAAGCTTCTTTGCCAATGGCCGGAACGGCCGTTTATATGACGGCATATCCCCGTTTTCTATCCCAGAAGGGAGAGAACCGGTCGTGGGGTTTGCCTCCTCGGAAATGGCTCTATCAAACGCCCGAGCAAATTCTGATCAAGGCTTCGAACGGCGCTTCCGACTTTGGAAACAAATTTGGCCAACCTTTGATTTGCGGGTCTGTTCTGACTTTTGAAATAGAAGAAAATAACAAGCAATATGCCTACGATAAGGTGATTATGCTGGCCGGAGGCGTGGGATTCGCTCGGAAGGAAGATGCTTTGAAAGAGCATGTAGAAGCGGGAGAAAAAATAGTCGTTCTGGGCGGCGATAATTATCGGATCGGGATGGGCGGAGGCGCCGTTTCATCGGTAGATACAGGCGAATATGCCAGCGGAGTCGAATTAAATGCGGTGCAACGGGCGAATCCCGAAATGCAGAAACGGGTGGCAAACGTGATCCGTGCGCTGGCTGAATCTGGCGATAACCCCATTGTTTCGATTCACGACCATGGCGCGGGCGGACATTTGAATTGCCTTTCCGAGTTGGTGGAAACGACCGGCGGAATAATCCACATGGGCGAACTGCCGGTGGGCGATCCGACTTTGTCGGCTAAAGAAATCATCGGAAACGAAAGTCAGGAACGCATGGGGTTGGTATTGAAGCAGAAAGATATCGATCGAGTGCGAGCCATTGCCGAACGTGAACGCGCTCCGATGTATGTGGTGGGAGAAACGACCGGCGATATGCAATTGGTTTTCGAACAAAAAGACGGCCAACGGCCTTTGGACATGCAGTTAAGCGATTTCTTTGGAAAGCCGCCCCGCACGGTGATGAACGATGTTTCGATCGGGGAAACTTTTCGTACCTTGGAATATGAACCTGAAAAGATAGACGAATACCTCGAAAATGTGTTGCAATTGGAATCCGTGGCTTGCAAGGACTGGCTGACCAATAAGGTAGATCGTTCGGTGACTGGAAAGGTAGCCCGTCAACAATGTCAAGGTGAAATTCAATTGCCTTTGAGCGATTTGGGCGCTGTGGCCTTGGACTATAGGGGGCAAGCCGGTATGGCCGCTTCCATTGGCCACGCTCCGCTAACAGCCATGGCGGATGCCGCCGCTGGATCGGTGATGGCGGTAGCCGAAGCCTTAACCAATATTGTATGGGCGCCTTTGAAAGACAAGCTTCAAAGCGTTTCTTTGAGCGCCAACTGGATGTGGCCTTGCAAAAATCCGGGCGAGGACGCTCGCCTGTATCGAGCCGTCGAAGCTTGCTCTCAGTTTGCTTGCGAATTGGGAATCAATATCCCTACGGGAAAAGATTCTTTGTCGATGACTCAAAAATACGGAAATGAAAAAGTGTATGCTCCCGGAACGGTGATTATTTCGGCTGGAGCCGAAGTTTCCGACGTCCGGAAAATCGTTTCTCCTGTTCTAATCAACCAACTGAATACCACCTTGTATTATATTGATTTTTCTTCTTGTGCATTTCATTTGGGCGGTTCGGCTTTGGCACAGTCACTGAACCGGATAGGGAGCGAAACGCCCACAGTAAAAGAGGCGGCTTATTTCAAAAAAGCGTTCAACGCCATTCAAGATTTGGTTGAAAAAGAATGGATATGGGCTGGTCACGATATTTCGGCAGGCGGTATGATCACTTGTTTGCTGGAAATGTGTTTTGCCAATTGTGAAGGAGGCTTGAATATCAATTTGGATGGTTTTTCGGAAACCGACTGGATAAAAATCCTTTTCTGTGAAAATCCCGGCATCATTATTCAGGTCGAAAACAAGGAAGCAGCGGAAGGATATTTGAACGAACAAGGCATTGTTTATCTGCCGATTGGTCATCCCGCGCAAGGACGCCGCATTTCTCTATCGAAAGGAGGAATGCAGCACGAGTTGGAAATCGATCTTTTGCGGGATATTTGGTATCATTCTTCTTATCTCTTAGATAGGGAGCAGTCGGGCGATTGCCTGGCTAAAAAACGACAAGAAAACTACAAACGACAACCGCTTCAATTCCACTTCTCCTCTGCTTTCAATGGCTGTTTGCAGACTTATTCCCTTTTGGCCGATCGCAAAAAACCATCCGGCATTCGGGCGGCTATTATTCGGGAAAAAGGAACAAACGGCGAACGCGAGATGGCTTATTCCTTGTATTTGGCCGGCTTCGATGTGAAGGACGTACATACGACCGATTTGGTTTCTGGACGCGAAACGCTGGAAGGCGTCCAGATGATTGTTTTTTGCGGCGGATTTTCACATTCCGATGTCTTGGGATCGGCCAAGGGTTGGGCCGGAGCTTTCCGTTACAACGAAAAAGCGAAAGAAGCGTTGAAACAGTTCTACGCTCGTCCCAATACCTTGAGTCTGGGCGTTTGCAACGGTTGCCAATTGATGGTGGAACTGAATTTGCTCTGTCCGGAACATTCGGAAAAGCCGCGCATGCTTCACAACGATTCCCATAAATTCGAGTCGGCATTTGTTGCTGTAGAAATACCCGAAAATCAATCGGTACTATTTCATTCGCTAGCTGGAAGCCGGTTAGGTATTTGGGTGGCACATGGAGAAGGTCAGTTTCATTTACCTTTGCCGGAACAAAACTATGCGATTGTCGCCCGATACGCTTATGAGGATTATCCGGCGAATCCCAACGGTTCGGATTATGCCGCAGCCGGAATCTGTTCCGCCGACGGTCGTCATTTAGCCCTGATGCCGCATCTGGAACGCTCCATTTTTCCTTGGCAATGGGCTTATTATCCGCAGAACCGCCACAAAGACGAAATCAGTCCATGGATTGAAGCCTTTGTAAATGCCCGCCGGTGGTTGGAAGGCCGATAAGGTCGATTAAAAACCGTATCTTTCAAAGCTCCCTTAAAAAAGTATGCTCATTTTAATCTACTGCAAAATAATAATTTACAATATGAGAAATAGGATCGTGTCATAAATAACCAATTTAAGAAATAAATATTCCGGCAGTAAATGTTTTACAACAAGTAGCCGCCTAATTTATGACACTACCCTGTGTTTTTAACTTGACGGATATAAATCGCATCGTAAGGGTGAAAATAAAAGGATATCCTTTATTCCGAACAAACGCCTCTCAGATAAATCACAATATTTTGATCCATTCCGCCGCCGCTAATCGTCAGAATCGCATTATGCACCCCGTATTTTTGGGGATGATAAGTGATTTCAAGCGAATAACCCTTTCCGGAATTGACAGCCGCCGCTCGAACAGAAGAAGCCGCCAAGTCGAAACTATCTTTATTGGTTCCCTTCAAGACAAGGGAAAGTTTTCCCGACAGCGATGTTCCTTTAATAATAATCGTTTGGGCAACTTCTGAATTTTTCTGAATTTTTCCAAAATAAATTTCACTGAGATGGGCTGGAGTTATCAACATGGGTTTATTCATCTCTGGTAAATGAAAAACATAGTTTACGGAATCGCCCCAGATATACTCTACCAACTGAGGGTAATCTATAAACGGATTCCGGTTGTTCTGATAGAAATAAACTTCTTCGTTGCGAATGATTTCCTTTTCGCTAACAGGGTCTTCTCTATGCCATTTCAACAACATGTCCCGCGCCCAAGGCTTCAAAACGGGATACGTTTCGTTGTTCAACATGCTCAGCGCTTCACTTCGCCAAAGTGAGGCATAATCTTCATAACAAGTAATGATATAAAAATAAGCGCGAGCAAAATCGCCCTTGTATTCATCCGCCGGTTCAAAAGCGATGGCTTTGGAAGCATTTGAATAATGATAAGTGTTTTTACCTACTTTAGAAATGCCATTGTCGAAACTTGGACGACTCACTTCCCCCAACATGTGATTGGCTTTTGCCTGATTAGTCTCTCCGTCGGAAGGGAAAAGATGATTCAGATCGCTATATGCTGCATATTTTTCCGCTTCGCTGGAAACTGCCCACCAACTCTTCGGAAATGCGTGCTCCCTTTGAACATCGGTTGGCCGTTGTCCCTGTTTCGAACTGTAATAACGTACTTTGTTGGAATACATATCCCACACGCTAATCCCATCATCTTTTACGTCCGTTGTACGGTAGTAATAAAACAAATCACTATAGTTCAATACTATATGATTTTTAAGGATGCGATGCAAAGCCGTTTTCAGTTGTTTATTCTCTTTTTGGTGGATATTTTTGTAATAACCGGCCGGGATTTGAGAAGAAAGCGTGAAACTGATGGCCAACAAAAAAACAATCCAGTAATATCTCAAGCTAAACATAGAAAAAGAAGGAGAATAAAGAATATTATTCCGTTCCTGCCTTGAAGCGTTTATTCAGGAAGTCCGTTACATCTTTCGTAATATTATAATGATCGTCTGCGTAAAGAATCGTACTGTTGGCCGTCTTAGTGAAAATCATTTGATATTTTTGTGGATTATTGTACTCTTTAATTCCCAGATTGAGGGAATCGGAAACTTTTTGCTGGATTAATTTTTGTTCCAAAGCCAATTCCTGTTCCATTTGGGAAGCTCTTTTTTCCAAGTCTTGCTGCATACGTTGCAATCGGGTTTGTTCCTGAAGCATTCTTTCCTGACTCAGAAAAGCATTGTTTTGCGCTTTCTGTTCAAAACTAGCTACTTCACTTTGGAACTTTTGATAACTCGAATTCAATGAACCGTTTTGTTTGCTTAATTTGGTTTCGTAAGTAGAAACTAAATGGTTGTAAAATTCAAAATGGCGAAGTAATGAATCCACGTCGACGTATGCTACCGGCAAATAAGAAGGAGTCGCTTCATTTCCCCCGCCGCTTGCCCCTTGATCGGTTTTATTTTCTTTGTTGTTACATTGTACAAAAAATAAGAGAATTGCAGCAACTGCCACAATTTTAAGGATAGCGGGTTTAATTTTTTTCATAAATAAATAGTTATAATTCATTTTTACCGCACAAATATAAGGCAATTTATCGTTAAATAGGCTATTTTTTTTTGTTAAATCTATTTTTTTTTGTTTCTTTATCGTTTCAAATCATTTTTTATACATTATAGTAATTGTTGAATATGGAAATAAAAGATTTAAAACCTTCTTTGATATGGAATTTGTTTGTCCAGATTACTCAAATTCCGCGACCATCTGGAAAAGAAGAGAAAATTGTGAATTTTTTAATTGACTTCGCTAAAAAGCATCAGCTGGAAGTCAAAAAAGATCAAGCGATGAATGTAATGATCCGGAAACCAGCTACTCCGGGGAAGGAAAATTTGCGAACTGTTATCTTGCAATCGCATGTAGATATGGTTTGTGAAAAAAATAGCGATGTTGATTTTAATTTCGAAACCGGAGCGATTCAGACTTACGTGGAAAACGGATGGGTAAAAGCCAAGGGAACTACTTTGGGCGCCGACAATGGCATCGGCGTGGCGGCAGCTCTGGCTATTTTGGCTTCGACCGACATTGAACACGGCCCAATAGTTGCTCTTTTTACCAGCGATGAAGAAAACGGTCTGACAGGAGCCAATGCCATGCAGTCCGATTTTCTGCCGGGAGATATTCTGCTAAACTTAGACAGCGAAGATTGGGGCGAATTTTGTATTGGCTGCGCAGGCGGCAAAAACACCACCGGCTTTTTTACCTATCAAGAAGTACCGGCTCCAAAAGATTATTTCTGGTTCGAAATACAAATTTCAGGACTGACAGGCGGCCATTCGGGGTGCGATATCCACAAGGGATTGGGCAATGCCAACAAGATTCTTGCTCGTTATCTGTATGCTTTGTCGAAGAAATGTCCAGTCATTTTGTCGAAAATCGATGGAGGAAACTTGCACAATGCGATTCCCCGCGAAGCAAGCGCCACAGTAGGCATTCCTATGGATGAAAAAGAAAATGCCATTATCGTATCCAACCTGTTGCAAGCCGATCTTCAACGCGAATTGCCGGAAGAAGACAAAGCCGTAAAATTACATCTCCGAACAGTAGAAGCTCCCTCTTCCGCTATTGACGAGGATACCGGAAACAGGTTAATATTAGCGCTTTACGCTCTTCCTCACGGCGAGCTGGGATGGAGTTTCGATATGCCGGGCATGGTAGAAACGTCTACCAATCTGGCATCTATAAAAATGAAGGAAGGAAATAAAATCGTCGTTACCACCAGTCAGCGAAGCGCTACCGCTTCATTAAAAGACAATACGGTGAATATGGTAAGTTCTGTGTTCAGTTTAGCTGGAGCCGAAGTCGTCTCTTCCGATGGTTATTCGGGATGGAAACCCAACCCAAACTCATCTGTTTTACAGATTTCGGAAGACGTTTTCGAAAAAATATCCGATGAAAAGCCCAAAGTCGTTGCCACTCATGGCGGCTTGGAATGCGGTTTATTTCTCGAAAAAAATCCGAATTTGGATATGATTTCCTGTGGTCCCACCATTTTAGGAGCGCATTCTCCAGAAGAACGACTCGAAATTGCATCTGTAGAAAAATGGTGGAATTTCTTGACGGAATTGCTCCCTTCGATTCCCGAAAAATAAGTCTTGGGGAGTCGGGAAAAAGATTGTGCCCTTGCGAGCTTGGCGTCCTACTTTATGGCAAAATGTCTCGCAAGGGCAGTTTGCCTATATTCTGCAAATAATTAATCACTTCATATTCAAAAAACGATTTCATCTTTTACAAATTCTGCTGTTATTGTTTAGTGGAAACAAGAGGGTAATTTGTGTATAAACTCTTTCGGGTAAAGTTGCAAACGAAAAACAAATCCCCCTCCGGATTTCACCCATCTCAGAATTATAGATTAAATATCAGTTATCGTAATTTTTTAAAAACAGGAGAAGAGAAAAATAAACAAAAACGTACAGAATCACTTCTCTACGTTTTCTTAGTGTTAACCTGTAAGATACTTGGTTAAATAGGGAGGGCAACCACGCCTCCTTTCTCTTTTCTGTTAGTTAAAATCAAATTTTACCAAAACCGTTAAATATGAAAAAACCTTAATCACTGCAAAGGAAAGATTTTTTTCTCTTTTTAAAAAACAAAATAGGTTATTTTTTTGTTATCCATTTGTTATTTTTTTTATCATTTGAATTTGTTTGTTTTCAACGGGTTTATACCTGTATTGCAATTCTCTACAAAATAAAATATCAAAGGAATCGCATTTGTATTCAAATATAATACTCCAACAGATCGATCAATCCCGCCTGCAATGCGTATTTGGTTGCTTCATGAGCATTGTTTATTTCTAATTTACGAAATATATTTCGGCGATGCGTATTGACCGTATGAAAACTAAGGTTCTTTTCCCATGCAATTTCTTTGGTCATTTTTCCTAACGCTATTTCGCGCAATATCACTTTTTCGGTAGTCGTCAACTTGTCCGGCGCTATGGGTTTAGGCACGCCTCCTTCCAATGCCGATTTTGCCATTTCGCATAGGTAGACTTCTCTGTTCGAAACTGTTTGGATGGCTTTGGATATTTCTTCCTTCTTATCATGCTTCATCACCACACTGATGGTCTGTCCAGCCAGCAGTACTTGACGTAAAAAAGTTTCTCCCAATTCATCCGAAAAAAGCAACCATGAAGATTCTTTGGCTCCGGTTTGCATATTTAAAAATTGACTGACGGAGGAATAATCAAACAACGTATAATCCAGTATCACAACTGATTCGGGATAAAGGTTTAGTTTTTCTTGAAGTTCGTGATGCGAGGCGGTTTCAATAATCGTAATTTCTTCGTTTTGTCGACGCAACAAGGATGTCAATCCTTCTCGTGTAATATACTGATTATCAGCTAATATATATATATTCATTGGGTATATTTACTTTACTTAGTTGCGCAAAATTAAACAAAATACTATAAATGTGGTATTTTGCAAAAGTATTATTTTTTCTACTTTTGCATTCATAAATTTTAATAAGAAAAACCATGGCAAAAATTGCAAGTAAATTGACAGATTTGATAGGCAACACGCCTTTATTGGAGTTAGGAAATTATGCAAAATTACAAGAGGTCGAAGCTCGCATAATCGGCAAACTCGAATACTTTAATCCATTAGGCAGCGTAAAAGATCGTATTGCATTCTCTATGATTAAAGATGCGGAGGAAAAAGGCGCCTTGAAAGCCGATTCGGTAATTATTGAACCTACCAGCGGAAATACGGGGATAGGTTTGGCTTATGTAGCTGCTATAAAAGGGTACCGGTTGATACTCACTATGCCGGAAACCATGAGCCTTGAAAGGCGTAATTTGCTGAAAGCGCTGGGCGCTGAACTGGTATTGACTCCGGGCGCTGAAGGGATGAAAGGGGCTATCGCTGCAGCGGCTAAATTACAAACGGAAACTCCTAATTCGATTATTCTCCAACAATTTGAAAATCCGGCGAATCCTGCTATCCATAAACGGACAACGGCAGAAGAAATCTGGCGCGATACGGACGGAAATATTGATATTTTTGTTAGCGGAGTCGGCACCGGAGGAACCATTAGCGGGGTCGGACAGCGTCTTAAGGAACTTAAACCCAATGTACAGATTGTGGCTGTGGAACCGTCGGCTTCTCCTGTTCTTTCCGGAGGAAATTCGGGACCGCATAAGATACAAGGGATCGGAGCCGGTTTTGTGCCCAAAACATACGATGCTTCGGTAGTGGACAAAATTATTACAGTAGCCAATGATGATGCAATACTCACTTCTCGTCTGCTTGCAAAAACAGAAGGCTTGCTTGTCGGAATATCTTCAGGAGCAGCCTTATTTGCCGCTACCAAATTGGCAAAGGAAGCGAACAATCGAGGAAAACAAATAGTTGTTATTCTGCCTGATACAGGAGAAAGATATTTATCTACCGTTCTGTATGCTTTCGATGAGTATCCGTTATAATTCATATAGAGAGGAATCATTATGGATTTACAAAAATGCATCAGTCATGTTGTGCAGCAATTAACGAATATTCATTGTTCCGATTACCGTTATATCCCTTTTTATAACAGGCAATTACCATCTGTTCAAACATTAAAAGAGGTTGTGGATATTATCCGAAAAATTATTTTTCCCGGATATTTCGGAAATCCGTTAGTAACCGAAAATTCCGTTTTATATCATACCGGCGTTCATAGCGAAAAATTGTATCATTTACTGTTTGAACAGATCGGCAGAGCTTTGACTTTTGAAGCTAACGATGAAGATACTCACGTTTTAGCGAAAGAAAAAACGCTTTATTTTATAGATAAATTACCGGAAATCAAGCGTTTGACCTCAACAGACGTAAAAGCTATGTATGATAACGACCCCGCAGCAAAAAACTACGGGGAAATTATTTTTTGCTATCCATCGATCAAAGCTTTGCTGAACTACCGAATTGCGCATGAATTGTATTTATCAAAAATCCCGCTTATTCCGAGAATCATCACCGAAATGGCGCATACCGAAACAGGGATCGATATTCATCCGGGAGCAGTCATAGGCGAATATTTCAGTATCGACCACGGAACGGGAGTAGTCATAGGACAAACTTCTATCATTGGAAATCATGTTTGTTTGTATCAGGGGGTTACTCTTGGAGCGAAGAATTTTGTATTGGATGAAGCCGGAAATCCCATGGACGTGCCTCGTCATCCTATTCTGGAAGACCATGTTACCGTATATTCCAACTCTTCTATTCTCGGTCGGATTACAATAGGAGAAGGCACCGTTGTGGGCGGTAATGTTTGGCTGACGCATAGCGTACCCCCCCATTCCAGAATTGTGCAGAGCAAAGCTGTTGAAGATGCATTTATCGACGGGCTGGGAATTTAATATTCTTAAGTTTGAAGAGGGACGCCGCTTGAATAAACTGTGCGGAAGCGGAAACATAAGGTTAATCAAGCGTCGTCTCTAACGCGCTGCATGAGAAACACAGACTTGTTAATATCTCTTCCTTCTCGTCAGAAGGAATTTCTATAATGCTATTGCTATTTACTTCGATAGGCTTCCTCTTGAATATAATGTTCTTTACAGTAAAGCAATATCTTCTAAATATTCCATACCTCCATTGCGATAATTGTTATAATCATAAACTGTTATTCATTATCATTATATATAATTGATAATCAGTATATAATAATTTTTTCTGACATTAAATGTTATAGCTATATATTCAATAAAAAAACAATATAATAATCTATATATCAATTAATTATATCGGCATGTTTTTTATGTCAATGCCAAATGTTAATTAAGTACTGCCTTGATCCTGTTGATCAAGGGTTCGGTTTCGGATTATCCTTGGGTCGGGCTATCGTTTTGATCTGAACATTGCTAATCAAACTTTTATTTTCGATAACGTTACCCTCTTCGTTGTAAATGACCATGCCGCGATTATCCCTTTCAAACTGACTCTCTATGATCGTGTTTGGTTCTATCCCTTGGATCAGGTAACCGATAAATTGTTCGTTTCTGTCAAAAATATTAACCTGATTCGCTTGCGTATCGTAAATCCGCGTCAGCGACAAGTTGTTATCGTCCGTTTCCACTTCCAGACGGTCGCGATATGTATCGTGCAGCCATTTTTCAACCATGATTCCCGATCTTCCGAAGGAAGAAACGACGATTTCGCGCTGAAGGCCTGCATAGATATTGATATCTTCCTCAAACGCATAATTGATTGCTGTTATATAACCGCCATCTTGTTTGTATTGCAAATTATACATATTGAGATACAAATCGCGCTGGGTTTTAATGCCATTCATATAACCCGATAAACCAATTAAGATAGCTTCGTCCGAAAAGTTAATTCCCAATACTCCGGCTTGCGCTTTAATGATATCCGCTACCGGAAATCTCAAAACCGGATTAGCCGGTATATCTATGTCGCGAACTTTTCCATCAAATCCGCTAATTCGAACTACTTGGGGATTAAGGGGATTAAGAGGTTGTCTTGCAGGATTCGTCTGTCCGTTCGTTCCGTTTCCGCCTCCTTCGTCCACAACGCACGATGTAAAGTTTGTTCCTATCGCAGCGCTAACGAAGATTCCAATGGCGATTATTTGCATTTGACGTTTTAAATATCTCATTTTAAATTAGTTATAAAGGGAAAATATAAATTACAGAATCTTTTACAAATGTATATCATTAATTTATATTTGCCAAATATTAAAAATAAAAATTAGGCATAAATATAGATAATATCTGCGCTTATCAGCAGTTTTTATGACAGTGGACGTATGTCCGCAGAAATTTTTGTGCGAATTTGTAAATGCATCGCCCGCCCGAACTTTTGAGAACCTACGCCCAACGCAAAGCAGCCGACACATGAGATGAAATTATAGAAAAGCGCTTAACATGACATAATTCATATAAATAAATCCCATCGTATCGGACGAAAGATATTTTTTTGTACATTTGCATCGTGGAAAAAGAAAGAAAAAACAGCAATCCCTTAGCCGAAGTTTTTGGTTTCCCGATAATCAACGAGACAATCAAAGCTAAACGCTATCGTGATAAAAAATGGTGTCCTTTTAACAACAAGGCGCCTAATTGTACAAAAGACAAAGCAAATGATCCATTGGGAGTTTGCAGTATTTTTCATAACGGTAAACCTGTTATTACTTGCCCCGCAAGATTTCGCGAAGAATGGTTAATTGTTGAAAACTCGGCTAAATTTGCCTTTGGAGAAAAAACAAAATGGACTTCGTTATCCGAAATTAAACTGCTTGACGCAAAAGGGCAATCTGCAGGTAACATTGATTTTGTTTTAGTCGCATACAATGAGAAAGGGCAGCTTATTGATTTTGCATCTTTGGAGGTACAGGGCGTTTATATTTCAGGCAACCTTCGCAATCCTTTTGACAACTATATCAATAATCCAAATAGCAAATTTGATTGGACAACTGGATATAGCACACCAAAGCCTGACTATCTTTCTTCTTCCAGAAAACGCCTTATTCCTCAAATGCTTTATAAAGGCGGTATTTTTCAAACTTGGAAAAAGAAACAGACCGTTGCTCTTCAAAAATCTTTCTTCGATACATTACCGGAACTGCCAACCGTCACGAAAGAGCAAGCAGATATCGCATGGTTTCTGTATGACCTTGTTTTAGACCGTTCCGCGAAACAGTATAATCTTACGCTTGTTGAAACTGTTTATACAGGGTTCGAGTCTGCTTTATTAAAAGTTACTACTTCCGAACCCGGCAATATGGAAGACTTTATCCATATCCTTCAGAACCGTTTGGATGAGCGTTTGGAAGGGATTCCGCCGGATGCGCCAACTCTAACCGATATAATCAGCAGTTAAAAATGGACATGCAGTTAACCTTATTTGGTGATATGACTATGCAGAGCAGACAATCAAAGATTGTAAATGTTGCATCGGTTCCCCAAAGAAGCCCGTTTCGTTATCCGGGAGGTAAGACTTGGTTAATCCCAACCGTCCGAGAATGGTTAAAACAGGTACAAGCGGTTGAATTGCTTATTGAGCCTTTTGCAGGAGGAGGCATTGTCAGTTTAACGGCAGCGTTTGAAAACTTATCCAACCATATTATGATGGTGGAGCTTGACGAAGAAATAGCAGCGGTTTGGAAAGTAATTCTCAAGGATAAAAATAATTGGTTGGCCGACAAAATTTTGAATTTTGAATTGACGCTTGACAATGTTAATAAAGAATTAAGCAACACGAATAAAGATACAAAGGAGCTCGCATTTTGTACTATTTTAAAGAACAGGATTTATCACGGAGGTATTATAGCAAAAGGCTCCGGCATGATTAAGCATGGTGAAAACGGGAAAGGAATAGCTTCCCGTTGGTATGCAAAAACGTTATCCGACAGAATTAGAGCGATAGACTTTGTAAAGCATAAAATAAACTTTATTCAGGCAGATGCTTTGAAAGTAATAGAAAAAAACAGCATGAATAAAAAAGCCTTCTTTTTTATCGATCCGCCTTATACTGTTGCCGGTAAACGACTTTATACCCATTTTGATATTGACCATGAGAAATTGTTTTACCTTATTTCAAAAATCGAAGGCAAGATTATGCTTACCTATGACGATACCGAAGAAATAAGACAATTGGCCGATAAATACAAGTTGTCGTTTCGGACTATCCCCATGAAGACTACCCATCATTTGGAGAAAAATGAAATAATTATTTCAGACAATTTCAGTTGGTGGACAAAAAACAGCTTCATCTAACCGCTAAGTTTTCGTTGCGATCGCGCAGCATGAACAATGAAAACGATGCTCTCTGCATTCCAAAAAACCTCAAAAAAAACGGCGGGACTCGCGTCCTGCCGTTCTTCACCGTTTCAATCAAAAAAGTTAGTTTAAAAAGAAATTAATATTTAGTCTGCAATATTATTTTTTAAAAATTTTAGTTTTTTCAATTCCTTCAAGTCGATTTGTTGCGAGTATTTAGCAATCATTTCTAATCGAATGTTGCCCCTCAAGCAGATGAGGTTGAAATGCCCCTCCGTATTGGAAAGCAGCACTAATTCGCTTACAACTCCTTTTGATTCTTTGATCATGATCAACAAATTGTCGGTTTCGCTATTAAGCGCCAGCAATTCCACAAAATTTTTACTTTTCGCCAATAAATTGAAAGCCGAATGGTAATAATTCTTGTTTAAGATCGTATCATTAGACGATATGACTTGAATGCTTTCCAAACCGGCGATTGCATCTTGCATTTCCGGACTTGCAATCGAATCGGAAAGCATCAAATCCAACATTTTTTTTCCGATGGTAATTACTTCTATTCCATCGTCCTTTCCGTATTTGTCCAAAAAAGAAGCTCCGATCCCCTGCGCATGCAAAGAAATAGTCATCAATCCGCTCGCTATGATTGCAATCAGATGTTTCATTCCAACGAATCTTGCGTTTCCGATTTCAATAATTTCAATAAATTGATCGAGTCCGACTCTCCTGCCGGAATGGTTCGTTTTGGGACTAACTGCAGCAACGACGATACTTTCGCCAGCACTTCTCCCGTTTCTTTCACTGCATCTTCCGGATTGGTAAATGTTTCGGAAAACACTTTATCAATGAATTTTTCCTGTTGATAATGCGTGTAAATACTGATTCCCAAAATAAGTACAATCAAAATAGACGCCGCAATTCTTAATACCGGATACAGACGTTCTCTCCTTTCTTTCCGGGATTGAAATGCAAAGTTTCGTTCACTTTTTATCTGTTTTTGTTTTTCTTTCCATAAAAAAAGCGATCGATAAACCTTCAAATCATCCGGAACGTCCTCTTCACAAAAAAACCTTTGCAAAGCTTGCTCTTCTTCTTTCGAGGTTTCGCCCTCCCAATATCGCGTTAACAACTGCTTTACCTTTTCCTCTTCTATTTTAATTGATTCCATTGAAAAATTCTTTTAGCTTTTGTCTTGCTCGGAACAAGTTGACTTTTACTTGTTCCTCCGAGATGTTCATAATTTCTGCTATTTGTTTATAACTCAAATCTTCAATTTCTCTTAACCGGAAAATAGTCCGCTGTTTTTCAGCCAATTTTTCAATAAAGTTTTCCAGCATACGTATTTGTTCTTCTTGCTCTAAACGCTCTTGAACATTGGGTTTTAACTCCGGAACGCCCTCATATTCTCTCAGCGATTCTTGTTGGTTTTCTTTCAACGAAATCTTATCAAGTGCAATATTTCTCGTAGATCGAAAACAGTATCCCTCCAGATTTGCGATAGCATCCCATTCTTCTTTCCTCTTCCAAACATTAAACAAGGCGTCTTGAACTACATCTTCGGCGTCTTGTTTATTTCCTGTGATACTCAAGGCCAAACGAAATAATTTGTCAACCAACGGCAATATTCTATTTCTGAATTTGTCCTGTTTCATGTCTTTATTTAAAAAACGGCTGAGGGAAGAAAAAGTTACACTTGTTATATGCTTTTTTTCATAAAATTGAAAATTGCACAATTAACTTTCCCTAATATTTTGGAGTCATGTCTCTCTTCTCTTTAAAAAATCTCCCAAAATAAGACGGATTCGGAAAGTTTTAGGGGGGATATAAAATGATTTTGTTTGGGTTTAGTTGATGACCGGAATGTACCGATACCGCGAATTAACATCAATAATATCTTCTACATCAAGACTGAATGGCAAACGCTATAAGTCAGCGCTTGGTCGCCGATCAATTGACTCCTGCACTTTTTACACAAATAATTTTGTTTTTTGTACGATTTTTTACCATTTTTTCTTTATATTTGCACTCTGAAAAGGGGGCCGTGAAGCTCTATGATTATCTATGACTATTTTCATAAAACCAAAAATTATATAAGCTAAAAATTTTGGAATGCAAAAATAGCGCCTTTGCTCTTATTGTCAAATTTTTATAGCGGCATACTTTGTTAAAACATACCCTTAAATAAATGCTTTTAACTTCGTAAGGAATTTTATACAATATAAGTTAAATTTTAAATATTTACAAAATTATGGATTACTATTCAATTAAAAACTGGTGGATGCTTCCGTTGATAGGGATTTTATTTATTATTGGCGGTATTTTTATGATTTCTAAACCATTTGCTTCAATCGAAGCAATGACCCTGCTGTTTTCTGTATCGTTTTTTGTGTGGGGAATTTTTGAAATCATATTTTCGTTTAGCAATATGCACAATCAAAATTGGGGCTGGTATCTTGCAGGAGGGATTTTGGATTTATTAATCGGTATCCTATTATTGAGTTCAAGTTTTTTCTCACAAATGGAAATATTTGCTTTTTTTATGGGTTTCTGGATCATGTTTAAAGCCTGTTCGCTACTCGGTCATACTTTTGAATTGAAGCATTTGAAATATAAAAATTGGGGCTGGTTGTTGTTCTTGTCCATTCTTGCATTTGTTTTATCCTTTTTAGTATTGGCAGTTCCTGCCTTGGCCCTCGAAACGTTACTCATTTTCGTCAGCATTTCCCTTCTTTTTTTGGGAACTTTTTATGTGATGATGGGATTTAGCGTTAGGAAAATCGACAAGAGCATCGAAGTGTTGTAAGTTAAAACATACGATGTAAACAAACTCTTGAAAGAACGTTTATAATAGCGTAGAGCATTGCTCTACGCTATTGATTTAGAAGTAATTTAGAAGAATTTCAACCTTAATTAGACGACATTCCAGATGCTCCAAGCCAAACTATTCCTTTATGTTCGGCAATTCCAATCCCAGCCCTTTTTTCTTGTCTACAATTTTAAGAGCAAACCCCAGAATAAATGCAGCCACTCCTAAGAGAGCGAGCATGATCAAAGGATTTGTATAATTGTACATGATGGGTTTTAGCGTTTCCGAAATAGTAGGATCATTGATTAATTCTTGATTGGACGATGTCAAAATTTTGCCGATCAATAAAGGGAACAACCACAAACCAATATTTTGTATCCAAAAGATCAGTGCATAAGCAGACCCAATTACCTTATGGTCGACCAACTTGGGAACCGAGGGCCACAAAGACGCTGGGACTAAGGAGAATGAAGCTCCCAGAACCAATATCGTTCCAAACGCCAATATGACGCCTCCTATTTCTTGTCCTTTTAATTGAGGTAAAAGGTAAGCAAATGTTAAATGACAAACAATCAATAAGATAGAACCTAACATAAGCATAGAAGCCGCTTTCCCCTTTTTATCTATATAGTTTCCTAAAATGGGAGTGATGCCAACGGCCAACAATGGAAATACAGAGAAGATGGCTCCCGCCGATTGTCGTTTATAAGACATAAAACAGTAAATTACAAGAAAAACAATGGAAAACGCCAGCAATAAAATTTTTGATTTCTTTTCACAAAAGTTACTTGAAAAGGAAGCGCCTGCGACAATTAACATGATTAAATACTGAATCGTAATGGCAGTCCCGGAAATCCAAAAGGAATCTTGGGCTAATTCGGTAAAGCTTAAATTGCATTCCAGCATGTTAACAGCATATTTCTGGAATGGGAATATGGCCGAATAATACAATACGCAAAGTAAAGCCACTAACCAAAAACCGCTGCTTGAAAAGATTGTTCCAATATCTCTGATTTTGAACAGATCGTCTTTTTCTTCCGCTTCGCCTGTCTGAGCGTCCAATTTCTTATCCATAAAGAAATAAGCAATAAACATAATCAAAGCGATCATCAGTAGGATGACGCCAAATGCTACCGAGTGAGAAACATCTGCGCCCCCCAGTATATCGGCTTTGGCAATCAACGGAGAAAAAATCATGCAAGTGGCAACGCCCAAGCGAGCCAACGCCATTTCCGAACCCATCGCCAGCGCCAATTCTTTTCCTTTGAACCATTTGACAATACCGCGCGAAACCGTAATGCCTGCCATTTCAACGCCGCAGCCGAATATCATAAATCCTACCGAGGCTAATTTTGCAGAAGCCGGCATTCCTTGATAAAACGGAGATACTCCGATTTCTTCAAATATCGGAATATAATTCAAATGATGGGTGAACCAATTTTCCAAACCCGTTCCGACAAATATTGTTGTTACCGAATACCAATTGATTGCAGCGCCTATAATCATTACGATACCTGATAAAATAGCCGTAAATCGAACGCCCATTTTATCTAAGATAATGCCTGCAATAATCAAAAAGAAGATAAAAACATTTAAGAATGTTTCAGAACCTGCATAAGTTCCAAAAGCATCCGAATCCCATCCCCTCGTTGTCTCCAAAATGGATTTAACCGGAGATAATATGTCCATAAAGATATAAGCACAAAACATAGCAAAAGCTAAGAAGATAAGCGCTGTCCAGCGAATAGCTGGAATATCTTTCATCAATGTAGTTGTTTTTTCTGTCATGGTAGTATAATTATTTTGAAAAGATTAATTCATGCGTTGTTCTATCTTGCTGATCGCTTAGCACGTCTGCTACTACGAATGTGCTTCCTCCTGCAAAGATAAAATCTTTTTTTGTTGCAGAACGTTTAGCCGCTTCAAAAGCTTCTCTTACAGTCGAATATTTATCTCCCTTTAATCCAATAGCAGCTCCTTGCTCCGCTAAGGAAGAAACGTCCAAAGCTCTTTGGATAGACGGTTGAGTAAAATAATAAACAGCCTCTTTCGGCAGTAAGGTCAGAATGCTGGAAACATCTTTATCTTTGACCATTCCAAAAACGATATGAAGTTTGTCGTAGCATTCGTTCTGCAACTGTTGCACAATGTATTGTATTCCCCCCACATTGTGTCCTGTATCCAAAACAATTTTGGGATGGTATTGAAGAATTTGCCAGCGGCCTCTCAAATCGGTATTTTCGATTACTCGGTAAAATCCATCGTACACAGCTTTAGGAGGAATGGTAAAAATTCCTTTGAGGATGTCGATGGCGCATAATACAGTTGCCGCATTTTTTTCCTGGGCATAACCGCCCAATGGGTCTATCAATTGGGGATAGTCGGGAGTATCGAATTCCCAACAGCCGGATGTGCGGTTGTAACGGGCTGCATAGTCGTAGTCTTGCGCAAAAACAATACTTCCCGCCTGTTTCATTTCGGCGGTATCCAAAAATACGTTTTTCACTTCGCCTTCCGCTTCTCCAATCACTACCGGAACGGCAGTCTTGATAATTCCGGCTTTTTCCCGTGCAATCGCTTTCAAAGTATCGCCCAGCAAATGGGTGTGGTCGAAACTAATGTTGGTAATGATGCTCAAAACAGGAGTAATGATATTCGTACAATCCAATCGTCCGCCCAAACCGGTTTCGATCACCGCGACATCAACCGATTGTTCGGCAAAATACGTCAATGCCATTCCCGTCGTCAATTCAAAAAAGGAAGCCTGAAGGGATTCAAAAAATTTTTTGTGGCGGGAGACAAAATCGGTTATAAAGGTTTTGGAGATCATCTGGCCATTAACTTTGATCCGTTCCCTGAAATCTACCAAATGCGGAGAAGTATATAACCCCGTTTTGTATCCGGATTCCTGCAAAATCGAAGCCAGCAAATGAGAAACAGAGCCTTTTCCATTCGTTCCGGCCACATGGATGGTTGGGTAATGGCGGTGCGGATGATTCAAACAATGGTCTATTTGCCAGGTATTTTCTAATCCTTCCTTATAAGCGCCTTCTCCTACTTTTTGAAACATAGGGACGCTATTACAAAGATACTCAATGGTCTGTTCGTAGTTCATGGTACTGATCTATTCATTTTTCCAACAGGGTATAACTTTTCGAAATGTTTATTTCGTTGATTTCTTCCAATATTTTTACCGCCTTTTTAACCATATCTATATTCTCTATGGTTATGTACCGTCGGTTATTTTTTTCCGTTATTTGACACCGCTTATAATTTTGTTGGATAAACGCCAACAACTTGCCAAATGCTTCGCTCTGGTAATAATCCGAATCGCGATCAGACACCATAAACAGGGTCATTTTACCGTTTTTGAGTGCAATTTTTTCGATTCCTAATTTTTTTGCTAAGCGGCGAAGGCGAACAATCCGGATTAGTTCTTCTCCTTTTTGAGGAATTTTGCCGAAACGATCCTGTAATTTCAAACGAAACCGTTCGATATCCGCTTCTTCTACCATTGCATCTAACTCTCGATACAGCAAAATTCGTTCCGAATCGTTGGGAATGTAGGTAGCCGGAAACAATATTTCCATATCGCTTTCGATATTCGTTTCCGCAACATAATACTCTCCTGTATCCACTTGATCGGCGTCTTTATATAAATCCGAAAATTCTTCGTTCTTCAATTCTTGAACAGCTTCGGTCAATATTTTCTGATACGTTTCATACCCTAAATCCGCGATGAAACCGCTTTGCTCTGCTCCTAATAAATTGCCTGCTCCCCGAATGTCTAAGTCTTGCATGGCAATATGAATGCCGCTTCCCAGTTCCGAAAAATTTTCGATGGCCAGCAACCGTCTTCTTGCTTCTGGCGTTAAATCCGAAAGCGGAGGCGATAACAAATAGCAAAACGCTTTTCGGTTTCCGCGTCCTACTCGACCGCGCAATTGGTGTAAGTCGCTCAAACCAAAATTTTGCGCATTGTTTACGATCATCGTGTTGGCGTTCGGAATATCGATTCCATTCTCAATGATGGTTGTTGCAATCAAGACGTCGTATTCATAATTCGTAAAATCCATGACAATTTCTTCCAGTTGCGACGCTTCCATTTGTCCGTGTCCAATGGCAACCCGGGCATCGGGGACTTCCTTTTTAATGATATCTTCCAGATTTTTCAAACTTGCTATCCGGTTGTTGATGATAAAAACTTGTCCGTTGCGGCTCATTTCAAAGTTAATAGCTTCGCGGATAATATCGTTGCTGAAACGGTGAACCTCCGTTTGAATCGGGTAACGGTTGGGGGGAGGAGTTGAAATATTGGATAAATCCCTTGCGCCCATCAAACTGAATTGCAAAGTACGGGGAATTGGAGTAGCCGTCAAGGTCAGCGTATCGACATTCACCTTCATTTGTTTCAACTTTTCTTTCACCCCTACGCCGAATTTTTGTTCTTCGTCAACAATTAATAGTCCCAAATCTCCAAATTGAACATCCTTACTGATTATTCGGTGAGTTCCGATGAGAATATCCACCTTTCTTTCCTTCACTTTTTGCAGGACTTCCTTGGCTGCTTTGGGCGTCCGCGCGCGGGAAAGATATTCTACATGAACCGGCATATCGGACAATCGTTCCTTAAACGAACGGTAATGTTGATAAGCCAGAAGCGTGGTCGGAACTAAGACAGCCACTTGCTTGCCGTCGACCACTGCTTTGAAGGCTGCCCGAATAGCCACCTCCGTTTTTCCAAAACCCACATCGCCGCATACTAAACGATCCATCGGGCGCGCGTTTTCCATATCGTGCTTGACATCGTTGGTAGCTTTCTGCTGATCGGGAGTATCCTCGTATAAAAAAGAAGCTTCTAATTCTTTTTGCAAATATGTATCGGGAGAAAAGGCAAAGCCGTCTTCGTCTCTCCGTTTGGAATATAGCAAAATAAGATCTTTAGCAATATCCTTGACCTTTTTCTTGGTTCGTTCCTTTAAATTTTCCCAAGCGCCCGACCCCAATTTGTTCAATCGCGGAGGTTCGTTGTCTTTCCCCTTGTATTTGGAAATTTTATGCAAATTATGGATACTGACAAAAATCATATCATCGTTCAGGAAAGTCATCTTGATCACTTCCTGCATTTTTCCGTTGATTTCGGTACGAATCAATCCGCCGAACCGTCCAATGCCATGATCCAGGTGCACCAGATAATCGCCCAATTGAAATTGCTGCAATTCTTTGAGCGACAAAGCAATTTTACCAGAACGGGCTTTTTCCGATTTCAAATTGTATTTATGAAAACGATCAAATAATTGATGGTCGGTAAACAAGCAAAAGCGCAAGGTATTGTCGATAAATCCTTCATGAATCGTGCGGAGAATAGGGGTAAAAACAATCGCATCGTTCCGGTCTTCGAAAATAGCTTGAATCCGTTTGATTTGTTTTTCGTTGTTGCTTAAAATATAAATGACGTATCCCTCCTCCAGCATTTCCTTGAAAGAAGCGGCCGCCCGTTCAAAATTTTTATGATAAGAGACCTGCGGTTCGGTGGAAAATTCGATCGTCGCGCTTGTGCTCCTGTGGACAGAAGGGATCGACAAATGAAGTTTCGTATATTTGGCCGTCCATTCACGAGCGACAGGTTCGGGAGTCAGCCAATTCCGGATTTGTTCGATCGTCGAAAAAGTTTCTTCATTGTTCAAGGTCGGTTTTTCATGCCATAAAGAATCCATTTTTTCGTAGACCCATTCTTCTTTTCGAAAAACCAAGAGAGCCGTATCCGGCAAATAGGACAACAAAGTCGTGTCCGCCTCGCCCGACTGAGTTGAAATAATGGAAATAGAATCTAAACGTTCCTTGGATAGCTGCGTTTCTACGTCGAAACTGCGAATGCTTTCTACCTCGTTTCCAAAAAAATCCATTCGGTAAGGATATTCGTTGGAAAAAGAAAAAACGTCGATAATCGATCCGCGCACGGCATATTGTCCGGGCTCGTATACATAATCGACTCGTTCGAATCCATAAGAATCTAAGACCTCGGCAACAAATAAACTGTCTATTTTTTCATTTACGCTAACAGATAAAGAATTGTTCTTCAAAGCGTTTCCTGAAACCACTTTTTCAGCCAGCGCTTCCGGATAAGTAACAATGATAAACGGCGCCGTTTCATTATTCAAACGGCTCAAAACTTCCACGCGAAGAATTTCGTTGGCCGGGTCTCTCTGTCCGTAACGGATATTGCGCTTAAATTGAGAAGGGAAAAAAAGGACATTCGTCTCGCCCACGATTTGGCAACAATCGTGGTAAAAATACCCCGCTTCTTCCAAATCGTTCAGCACACAAAGCATATATCTGTTCTTTGCTTTAGAAAAAACGGCGGAACACGCCATGCTTGCCGAAGAGCCTGCTAAACCTTTCAGGTAAATATCCTGTCGGGCAGAAGAACGAAATAAGGAAAAAATCGCCTCGATGCATGGATGTTGCGCATAAATATCCTGTAAAATCGAATCTTTCAATGCCATAAAATTTTCGCAAAAATACGAATAATTCTTCAAAATGTTACTGACGATGCAATTTTACCTGTTTGCGAGCCAGCGCATGGCTTAAATGCCGGCATAGGCGATCCTTCATGACAGACGCGGCGGCAGCTTTTGGAGCAAAACAGAAAAAAATGCTTACTTTTGCAGATAAATATAGAATATTAAACAAAACCTTGCTTTCTATGACAGGACAGACTAAACTTTCTGTGAAAAAGTGGTCGCCAGAAGATCGGCCGCGCGAAAAGCTCCTCTCTAAGGGGATTTATTCCCTGAGTAATGCCGAACTACTGGCTATTATTATCGGATCGGGCAATCAGAACGAGAGTGCGGTAGATTTGGCTCAACGCATTCTTCAAGAAGCAAATAACAACATCAATCAGTTGGGTAAATTTTCCGTTAAGCATTTGATCAGTCGTTTCAAAGGAATCGGAGAAGCCAAAGCAGTCAGCATTGTGGCGGCGCTTGAACTGGGGAAACGCAGGCAATCGGAAGACATTCAAAGCAGAGAAAAAATCAGAAACAGTCGAGATATTTACGACTTTTTTCATCCAATCCTGGGCGATTTACCGCATGAAGAATTCTGGGCGCTGTTTGTGAATCGCAGCCACCAGATCATCGACAAACTGAAAATCAGTCAGGGCGGCGTGAGCGGAACGCTGGTCGATGTTAAGCTTATTTACAAAGAAGCGATTGCTCGTTTGGCTTCTGGAATCATTCTTTGCCACAATCATCCTTCCGGAGTGGCTATTCCAAGTAAAAACGACGATCATATTACAGCCAAGATACGAGAGGGTATCAAACTGTTGGATATGACTTTAATTGATCATTTGATTGTCTGCGACGGAGATTTTTATTCGTATTCAGATCAGGGAAGAATCGGATAACTTAACTTTTTTTGCTATATTTGCATGATAAAATAAATAACTGCAAGAATGGAAAACAATTTTATGGAACTGGAAGAGCAAATTGTAAGAATGCTCAAAACAGTTTACGATCCTGAACTTCCTGTCAACGTATACGATTTGGGATTAATTTATGGAATAGAAGTAGACGACGATAAAAATGTGGATATCACCATGACCTTAACGGCGCCAGCTTGCCCTGTGTCCGATTTTATCATGGAAGATATAAAAATGAAAGTTGAATCTATTCCAACAGTAAAAAACGTCCGTATCCAAATTGTCTTCGAACCCGAATGGCATCGGGACATGATGAGCGAAGAGGCAAAACTGGAATTGGGTTTCCTTTAAACGATTATGGCAAAAGATAAAATATATTTTGCTTCGGACATGCATTTGGGATCGGATATTCTTGAAAATCCAAAAAAAAGTGAACAACGCTTCGTCTGTTGGTTGGATTCGATTCAGGAGGAGGCGAAAGCCTTGTATCTATTGGGCGACATTTTTGATTTTTGGTTCGAATACAAAAAAGTTGTTCCACGCGGCTTTACCCGTTTTTTGGGAAAAATTGCCGAAATGTACGACAGGGGAACTGAGATTCACTTTTTTATCGGCAATCACGACATCTGGATGTTTGACTATTTGCAGGAAGAAGTGGGAGCGATCATTCACAAAAAACCTTTGACTGTGGAAATCAATGGAAAAATATTTTACATGGCCCATGGAGACGGTTTGGGAGACTCTTCCCGCTCGTTCGGGCTGATTCGTTCCATTTTTCATAATCGAACCTGTCAATATTTGTTTGCCCATTTCCCTTCGACATGGGGAATCGGATTGGCTCATAAGTGGTCGAGGCACAACAGGAAGAGAGATTTTGCCGCCAGCTTGCCCTATTTGGGCGAAGAGAAAGAGGCTCTGGTACTTTTTGCCAAACAGTACCTGCGGGAACATGCCGACATCGACTATTTTATTTTCGGACATCGACACATTATGCTCGATTTAGCGCTTAACCGGAAAACCCGTATGCTGATCATTGGCGATTGGATGCGGTATTTTTCGTACGCCGTTTTCGATGGAGAAAATCTGACGTTGGAGCAACTAACTACTACTTGATATCTCAATAATTTATAATTATTTATGAACGCTTATTTAAATTTTCAAAAACACCTCGCCAACGAACTTCTTGCCATCCAATCGGCAGGATTATACAAAGAAGAAAGGTGGATCGTTTCTCCGCAATCCGTAAAAATTCGCTTGCAGAGCGGCCAGGAAGTACTCAATTTCTGCGCCAATAATTATCTGGGATTATCCGACGACGCCGAGTTGATCGACGCGGCTATTCAAGCCATGAAAGACAGAGGGTACGGCATGTCGTCGGTGCGTTTTATTTGTGGGACTCAAGACCTGCACAAAGAACTGGAGGCCTGTATTGCCCGTTTTTTCGGAACGGAAGATACCATTTTGTATGCCGCCTGTTTCGATGCCAATGGAGGAGTATTTGAACCTTTATTAACGGAAGAAGACGCAATCATTTCCGATTCGCTTAATCATGCTTCCATCATTGATGGCGTGCGCTTGTGCAAAGCAGTCCGGTATCGTTATGCCAACGCCAATATGAGCGACTTGGAAACTCAACTGCAAGCGGCGCAAGCACAAAGATTCCGTCTGATTGTCACCGACGGCGTCTTTTCGATGGACGGAAACGTGGCTCCAGTGGATGAGATTTATGCATTAGCGCAAAAATACGATGCGATGGTTATGGTCGACGAGTCGCATTCGGCAGGCGTGGTCGGGAAAACCGGACGGGGAACTACCGAATTGTTCAACCTGAGAGGAAAAATAGAAATCCTAACTGGAACTTTAGGCAAAGCTTTTGGCGGCGCTATCGGAGGCTTTACTACCGGTAAAAAAGAAATTGTTGATTTGTTGCGTCAACGTTCGCGTCCCTATTTATTCTCCAATTCTTTGCCGCCTTCCGTAGTGGGAGCGGCGATTCATACCTTCTGCAGGTTGGAACAATCCTCCGAATTGCAAGAAAAACTGCGCGGCAATGCAGCCTTTTTTGTGCAAAAAATGCAGGATGCCGGATTCGACCTTAAACCGACGCAATCCGCGATCTGCGCAGTCATGCTGTACGACGCCAAATTGTCGCAAGAGATGGCCGCCCAATTATTATCCGAAGGAATTTACGTAACGGGATTTTACTATCCTGTTGTTCCAAAGGATCAAGCCAGAATACGAGTGCAATTGTCGGCGGCGCATGAGAAAGAAGACCTTGACCAATGTGTCAATGCTTTTGTTAAAATAGGAAAAAAATTAGGCGTTTTGAAATGAAACGAATATTAATTATAGGAAGCACGGGACAGATTGGTTCGGAATTAAGCGTCCGTTTGCGGTCGATTTATGGAGCAGACAATGTTATTTGCGGATACTATGCTCCGCCCTTTCCGGAAGGATTTTTTGAGGCTGGACCAAGCGTAGAAATCGATGCTTTGCATATAGAGCAAATTGCCGACGCTGTTAGAAAATACAAAATAGATACAATCTATAATTTGGCGGCGATATTATCGGCAACTGCCGAAAAAAATCCGCAATTGGGATGGAACGTAGGAGTGGGGAGCCTCTTGAATTGTCTGGATGTAGCGCGGGATTGTAATTGCGCCATCTTTACGCCCAGTTCCATTGGCGCATTCGGGCCGAATACGCCCAAAGATCATACGCCGCAAGATACGATTCAACGTCCGAATACGGTTTACGGCATTACCAAAGTTCTTGGAGAATTAGTCAGCGATTACTATTTCGAGCATTGGCAAGTAGATACCCGATCGGTTCGTTTTCCGGGAATTATTTCAAACGTTACGTTGCCGGGGGGAGGAACCACCGATTATGCAGTGGAAATTTTTTACAAGGCAGTCAAAGGAGAGATTTTCGAATGTCCCCTGAAAGCCGGAACATTTATGGATATGATGTATATGCCCGACGCTCTGGACGCTGCTATCCAACTGATGGAAGCCGATCCCAGTCAATTGATCCACCGAAATTCTTTCAATGTCACGGCTATGAGTTTCGATCCGGAAATGTTGTACGCTTCGATTCGGCGTCATTATCCCGATTTCCAAATGGTTTATGCCGTCGATCCTTTGAAACAAAGCATTGCCGACTCCTGGCCCAATCAATTAGACGATTCCTGCGCCAGAAAAGAGTGGGGTTGGAATCCGCATTTCAATCTGGAACGCATGACGGATGATATGATTCGGAAGTTAAGGACAAAAAGGGAGAACGGAAGTCTTTAATAATCAAACATGAGCGATATAATTCATTTATTGTCGGATTCCATTGCGAATCAGATTGCAGCGGGAGAAGTCATTCAACGTCCGGCTTCAGTAGTAAAAGAATTGGTAGAAAACGCAGTAGATGCGGAAGCCAGTCATATTGAAATTATTTTAAAAGATGCAGGACGCACTCTGATTCAGGTTATTGACGATGGAAAAGGAATGTCGGAAACCGATGCGCGCATGTCGTTCGAGCGGCACGCCACTTCCAAGATTCACAGCGCAACCGATTTATTTTCCCTTCACACAATGGGTTTTAGGGGAGAAGCTTTGGCGTCTATTGCAGCCGTCGCTCAAGTGGAATTGAAAACGCGCCGGAAAGAAGACGAAATGGGGACAATGATCTGGATCGTTGCTTCGCAATTGGAAAAACAGGAAGCCGCGGCAGTTGCTCAGGGAAGCAATTTTGCTGTAAAAAACCTTTTTTTCAATATTCCCGCGCGGCGGAAATTTCTGAAATCTAACGAAACGGAATTGAAAAATATCCTGATAGAATTTGAACGGATCGCATTGGCGTATCCTTCCATTTCTTTTTCGCTCCGGCACAACGATACAGAACTCTTTTCCTTGCCCATTTCGGGTTTGAAGCAACGGATTATTCACGTCGTAGGAAAGAAAATCGCTCAAAGTCTTTTGCCTATCCATGTCCATACTTCCTTGATCCATATTTCCGGATTTATCGGAACGCCCGATTCCAGCAAAAAAAGAGGCGCTTCCCAGTATTTTTTCGTAAACGGAAGATACATGCGGCATGCTTATTTCCATCGGGCAGTACTGTTGGCATTCGAACCTTTCATTCCGGCTGGCGACCAGCCCAACTATTTTATTTATTTAGAAGTTGACCCTTCCTCCATCGACGTAAACATTCATCCGACTAAGACGGAAATAAAGTTTGAAAACGAACAAACGCTTTTTCAAGTGATTTCGTCTGCGGTGAAAGAATCCATAGCGGTCCCTGAAATAGAATTCGATCGGGAAGGAGCGATTGATATGCCGGTCTACACTTCTCAGAAAGAACCAGTAGAACCGCCTCGCATTCAGTTGCAGGCAGGCTACAATCCTTTCAAGGAAACACATTCGTATGAACGGCCTAAGATGGATTGGGAGCAATTGTACGGAAAAAAAAGTTCTGAAGTCCATCGCGCTCCGGCCAGCGAATCTCTTTTTACGGAAGAAGAAACTTTTCCAGAAATACATCCGCCTCAAACCAATCTCTTGCAATACAAGGGACGGTATTGGATTACTTCGATAAAATCGGGATTGACTATTATCGACCGGCGGCGGGCGCATATCCGCATCCTTTTCGACGAATACATGCAGAAAATTGGACAAAGACAGGGAGTTTCTCAAAAACTGATTTTTCCGGAAATCATTTCATTTACGCCTCAGGAAGCAACCGTACTTCCCTGCATTTTGGATGATCTGGCCTTTATCGGGTTCGATTTGGCCAACTTGGGCGGAAATTCGTATGCAATCAATGGAATTCCTGCCGGTATGGAAAACGCCGACATCGTTGAAATTCTTCAGGATATGGTAAGTAAAGTCCTTGAAACAGGCTGTGAAATAAAAGAAGAAGTCGCCGAATCGTTAGCGCTTGCCTTAGCCAAAAAAATGGCTCTCTCTGCTGGAAAAATTCTTCCGGAAGAAGAAGCCATTGCGTTGGTTGCCAAACTTTTTTCCTCTTCTTCGCCCAATTATACTCCCGATGGAAAATTAATTCTGTCGATTTTATCGGACGAAGAAATAGAAAAACGGTTTGTTTTGAAGAAAACTTAGGAATGAAAAATAAATAATTTGTTCATTATCAAATTTATGCGAGTTGTTATTCAAAGAGTATCCCAAGCTTCTGTTCGCATTGATGGACAGCTAAAGTCGTCGATTGACGAAGGTCTGCTGGTATTGTTAGGTATAGAAGAAGCTGATACCCAAAACGACATTGATTTTTTGGTAAAAAAAATAATAAATCTTCGTATCTTTGACGACGAAAATGGCATTATGAATTATTCTATACGGGATATAAACGGAGAATTGTTATGCGTAAGTCAATTTACACTGTATGCATCTACTAAAAAAGGCAACAGACCTTCTTATGTGAGAGCGGCTAAACCGGAATTTTCCATTCCCTTGTATGAGAAATTTTGCGCAGAGATGAGCAAGGCTTTACAAAAAGAGATACAAACCGGAGTATTTGGAGCCGATATGCAAGTCGAATTGACGAATGAAGGGCCTGTGACAATTAGCATCGATTCTAAAATCAAAGAATAAAAATGACTATTCGAGAAGCGCAAAACCAAGTAGACGAATGGATTAAAACGTATGGAGTACGTTACTTTTCAGAACTGACCAACATGGTGATCCTTTCGGAAGAAGTAGGCGAATTGGCCCGCGTAATAGCCCGAACTTATGGGGATCAAGTGTCGAAGGAAACCGATTTGAAGTTTCATTTAGCAGACGAAATGGCCGATGTTTTGTGGGTGTTGCTTTGCTTGGCCAATCAAACCGGAGTGGATTTAACAGAGGCCTTTGAAAATAATATTCAAAAAAAAACGTTGAGAGATAAAAACAGATTTAAAATTTAATCCGTTAGCAAAAGCGCTAACAACGAACGAAAGAAGATGGACAAATACGAAGAAGTTCTTGAAAAATACACATTGGATTTGAATGATGACGAAGTGAGCCAAAAAGTAGCCAAAATCGTTGAGCAGTGGGAAGAAAATAACACCCCTGACGTTTTGCGTTTCCTTTATTCCTGCATCGATTTGACCTCCTTGGGAAGCGACGACTCCAAGGAAAGCATTTGGAAATGGATCGAAAACGTGAATGCATTCGACGGATCCCAACCGGGAATAAGCAATGTAGCTGCCGTTTGCGTATATCCCAATTTTGTTCAAACCGTAAAAGATACTTTGAGGGCTGATGTAAAAATTGCTTCTGTGGCAGGAGGTTTTCCTTCCTCTCAAACCTTGGTGGAAGTCAAAATAGCGGAAGTTTCATTGGCCGTTTCAGATGGGGCCGATGAAATTGATATTGTACTTAATTGCGGCGAATTTTTGGCCCATAACTGGCCGGAAGTATGCGAGGAAATCGAAGAAATAAAAAACGCTTGCCGAGATGCCCGATTAAAAGTCATTTTGGAAACCGGTTTGCTGAAAAAAGCCTCGACCATCAAGACAGCCGCTATTTTAGCCATGTATTCCGGTGCCGATTTTATTAAAACCTCAACCGGTAAAGTATATCAGGGAGCAACCCCCGAAGCTGTTTTTGTCATCTGCGAAGCCATCCGGGAATATTATCAGTTGCACGAACAAATGATCGGAATAAAAATATCAGGAGGAGTTCGCACAGCTGCAGAAGCTGTTCAATATTATACCATTGTAAAAGAAGTACTGGGCGAAGAGTGGCTCGCGCTCGAATATTTTAGAATAGGCGCCAGTAGTTTGGCCGATAACATATTAAAAGCATTACTATGACAAAAAAAAGTATTTTTCAAACAGGTTTCCTGACAACCGCCAAAGCTTATTGGATCAGCATTCTGCTCTGTGCAGTTATTTTGATCTTATGCTTTATCAATACGAAAGAATTGCCGAAAGCTCCTATGACTAATTTCGATAAAGTGGTGCATCTCGTAATGTTTTTAGGATTATCCGGCGCTGTTTTTTTCGATAATACACGCTATTTGAAAAAACGAATCTCTTTCCAGCGGATTTTTTGGGGGTCTTTCATTTTTCCCACTGCTTTAAGCGGAAGTATAGAAATCATGCAGGAATATTTCACAACTACTCGTACGGGCGACTGGATGGACTTTTTGTTCGACGGAATAGGAGCTGCCCTCGGATTGCTTATTTGCATTGCCCTGAACAAACGTTTGAAAGAAAGTTCAGAGCGCAGATAATAAGTAGGAACGCAGATAACTTAGAGTGGCAGGGATATAAATAAATTTGCTTTCATCTGCGTTTCTTGCTAATGTGCATCATCTGCGTTCCTATGGGATCAACGGATGAGATTCGTATCGGCCAAACGAGAGTACCGTCCTTCGATTTTCCCTTCCTTGTCGATTATGAGTATTGTAGGGGTTCCGAAAACAAAATAATTTTTGAAATTAACTCCATCGAAACCTTCCAAATCGCAAATTTTTTCTTTCCATGGAAATTTTTGCGCATGGGTTTCAAAGACGGTTGAGTCTTTGTCGGCAGAGACCGAAATAACGTCGTATCCTTTCTTTTTAATAATTGAGTAATTGCCAATTATTTGCATGAGTTCGCTTTCGCAATTGGAACAGCTGGATTCATGAAATACGATCACTGTTTGGGCAGGAGTAGAAGAGACGCCTTTGTTCACCAAGGCAGGGGCTTGGTTTCCGGCTTCCAGTAAATGGTCAATTTCTAATTCTGTCAGCAAATATTCTTTTCCAGACTGGGTATAAAGGGCGATGACTTTACTCAGCAAGGCCTTGTATATTTCCTTGGAACAGGAACGGGAGGTACGGGAAAGGATTGTTTGCGTATGCTGAAGCAAAACAGCATCGCTGTCGCTTTTCAGTTCCAAATCCATCCATTGTTGCAGACTTGCGTTCCATACGCCGCTGGTATATAACGCTTCCATATCCATGCGATTCACAGCGAAATCGATCAAGTCTTGCAAAGCTTCCTTTTCTGGCGGATTCAAGCGGCAGGTAAATCCCCGTAAAAAATTGTAAATATTCCAAAGACGGGCAGCCCACAGGGAACTTTGATTGGTTTCGACGCACAAGGCAGCGTAAGCCGTTTCTAAGCGCTGAATTTCTTTCCGGAAAGCGATAGAAAGCGAATCTTCCGGCGGATATATTTCCACAACGGCTTGCGCTACGCTGGCTTTATTCAATAGGGACTGTCGATTTTGATAGCTTTGACGGATAAATACATTTTCTGGCGAACCTGCATAATCAATATTTTCATCATTGGGATGCTCATCCAGACAGCGGATGGTAATCTCTTTTTCGTTATTCAAAATGATGTCCAAGCCTCCTCCTTCGGCTAAACGGAACAGAGACTGGCCTTTATAATCGGCATACGATTTCGGAATCGTCAAAACAGCTTGTCCTTCGGAGTCTAAAGCGCCTTTTTGAATGGTATCGTTTTGATCGGCCCGGATTAAAAAATAAACGTAATCTTTTCCCGCAAAATGAGGAAAATCGAGGTGAACAGTCTGAGACAACACCGGACTGCTCAGCAATAAAATGCTCCATAGAAATTTCACGTGTTTCATAAGTAATTATTTATAAAAGAATGTGCTATCGTCTTATCCAGTTGTATGCTTCCTTTTTTCTGCCCATCTATCGCTGGGTTCGATTTCAAGGAACTGGATCATAGCCCTGACCTCCCCACGGGTGGCAACGCGACAAACGTCGGAGAGCCAGCCAGCTTCCTTTCAACGGACCGTATTTCCGAATCGCTTCCATCGCATATTCCGAACAAGTGGGAGTGTAGCGGCAGGAGGCTGGCGTTGCTGGCGAAATACAGCTGCGATAAAAACGGATGGGCAATAAAAGAACGAAAATCATTCCCTTCCGCAAAAGGATGCGTAAATCTATTTTCTTTCCGGAATCAGATCGCAGGAAATTATTTTTCGTATTACGACACATAATTTGCCGCTATTTTGTCCAGCGCTTTTTTCATTGCGGCTTCCATTGTTTCATATTTGCACGTCTCCCGACTGATGTAAAGAAAAGCAATCAGCATGCCTTTGTCTTGTATAAAATCCGATTGCCAAAGCGTTTGCTTATTTCGGCGATAAGCTTCGCGCATGAGTCGTTTGATGCGGTTTCGTTTTACGGCTCTTTTGAAACGTTTTTTTGAAACGCTAAGCAAAATGGATACCGGAAAACCCGAAAGCGGCTTTTTTGCCATATAAACGGCCTGAAGAGGATAACTCCGAAAGGAAGACCCTTCTTTGAACAATGAATCGATCTCCTTTTGGTGGAAAATTCGTTCGCCTTTGGTAAAAGTCTGTCCTAAATTCAACGATTGATTATTTTTCCTCTTTTTTATTTTTGAGCATCTTCTTAAGATAAATTTCTAAAGCGGCGGTCATCGAAGGTACGACTGGAGTAGGCGCTTCGATGTCGAGACGCAAACCAGCATCTTTTACCGCTTTAGCCGTAGTAGGGCCAAAAGTTCCTATGGCTGTTCCATTCTGTTGAAAATTTGGAAAATTTTTCAACAAAGAAGTGATTCCCGAAGGAGAGAAAAACAATAATACGTCGTAATCGAATTTCTCTTCTGTAGTGAAATCATTGCTAACCGTCCGATACATGGTCGCTACCGTGTATTTGATTTTTTTCTCATCCAATAAAAGGAGTAAATCATCTTTGTGAACGTCCGACACTGGAATTAGAAATGTTTCTTTATTGTTTTTATTGATGGGAATCATTAAATCTCCTACTTTTCCTGATGATGGAAAGAAAATTTTCCGTTTGCGATAAATGATATATTTCTGCAAGTAGACTGCAATTGCTTCTGTAACACAAAAATACTTCATAGTTTCGGGAATTTGGATTCTCATTTCTTCACATAAGCGGAAAAAATGATCAATAGCTGTTTTTGATGTGAAAATGACGGCTGTATGATCCAAAATGTTCACTTTTTGTGATCTGAATTCTTTTGCACTAACAGATTCTACTTTTATGAAAGGCCTGAAATCTATCCGCACGCCATATTTTTCCGCTATGTCGTAATAAGGAGATTTTTCAGTCGCAGGCTTAGGCTGAGATACTAAAATTTTCATAATATTTGAAGCCATAAAGAACCCTTTATCTACTAAAAAAATAAATAATTGCCTTATATAGTAAATATAAAGGCGCTATTTCTTGGGCACAAAGGTACAAAATAAAATGAAGCAAAAGGCCTTTGTGTTGAAAAAATATACTATATATCTTGTAAAACATCCATATCTCTACGAAAAAGAGGTAGATTAGTACGAAATAGTAAAACAAATAAGCTTCTTCTACATAAAACATTAATAAGGCGGGAATGAGTAAAATCAATCCGCAAAGCGAACTCAATGCGAAAAACGTTTCGTTCCACCGATCTATGCTTTCTTTTTGAAAAAAGACCACGCCCACCACCCAAGTCGATAAAAATTTATACGCCATAAATGCAACCAAAAATAAACAGATTTCGCCCACGGTCTGGAACAATTGAACGGCTGTTTCAGAAGCGGAATACTGAATGGGAAACAAGTAGCGGTAAAAAATGACCGCCAAAAGAATCGCCGTTTGCAGGCACAACAAGAGCTTGCTGATCAGTTCATTGCTGATGGATTCGGAAAATATGCTTTCCCGCTCGTTTTCACGGAACAAACGGTTCAGCATTGACGAGAGCAATTGTTTTTTCCCTTCGAATAAACGCATGCTGACAAAAAAACAAAACAGGAAAATAAGAAAGCCCCAGTTTTGAGCCAGCGGCCATTCAGAAAGTAATCTTTCGTTCAGCATATCTTTTGTAAAGCCTCTTGAGGAGTTTCAGCTACCTGCCAAGGCGACGGCTGCCCGGAAGGCATAAAGTTCCATTCTCTGATTTCTTCCAGCATACGCAATAAATTGTCGTAAAAATGATTGATATTGAGTATAATAATAGGATTTGTATATAATCCCAGCTGTTTCCATGTAATGATTTCCAGCAACTCTTCCAACGTACCCACTCCTCCGGGAAGCGCTATGCACGCATCTGATTTTTCGGCCATCCATTGCTTTCGCATATGCATACCTTCGGTGATGATCCGCTCGCTTAACGAAGGATGACACCAGCCCCTATCGACCATGAACTGCGGGATGATTCCCGTCACTTTTCCGCCCTGTTCCAATACAGCATCTGTAACACAAGCCATTAAACCTGAATGTCCTCCTCCGTTGACGCAAGTGATGCGATGTTGCGCCAATAATTTTCCTAATTCTTTTGCCGCTTCAAAATAAACGGGAGCAATTCGAGAGCTGGAAGCAGCGTAAATTGTTATAGTCATTTTGCAAAATTAGTAATAAAATTATTGTTATCTTTGCATCCATGTAAAATATATATTATTTATATAAATCATTAACAATGGCTGAAAATTTGTCTTATAAGGTAGCGGATATCCGTTTAGCCGATTTTGGAAGAAAAGAAATTGAAATGGCAGAACATGAAATGCCCGGTTTGATGGCGCTTCGCGCTCAATACGGCAAAACCAAACCTTTGCAAGGGGCTCGGATTATGGGTTCGTTGCACATGACTATTCAAACGGCGGTTCTCATCGAAACTTTAACCGAATTAGGCGCTGAGGTACGGTGGGCGAGTTGTAATATTTTTTCTACGCAAGATCATGCTGCAGCGGCTATTGCCGCGCAAGGTATCCCTGTATTTGCATGGAAAGGCGAAACGTTGGAAGAATATTGGTGGTGTACCGATATGGCATTGCGCTTTCCCAACGGCGAAGGCCCCCATTTGATTGTAGACGATGGCGGCGATGCAACTTTGCTGGTTCATTGGGGATATCAAGCGGAAAATGACGCTTCTGTCATTGACAGGCAAGGAGGCAATCACGAAGAACAGGTTATTTTGGATACGCTCAACCGTATTTTGAAGGAAGACAATACCCGTTGGCATCGAACAGTGGCCCAATTGAAAGGCGTTTCGGAGGAAACGACTACCGGCGTTCACCGTTTGTATCAAATGTTGGAAAAGGGCGAGTTGCTGGTTCCGGCCATCAACGTGAACGATTCGGTCACCAAATCTAAATTCGACAATTTATATGGATGCCGCGAATCGTTGGCCGACGGAATCAAACGGGCTACCGATGTAATGATTGCCGGAAAAGTAGTGGTAGTATTGGGTTATGGAGACGTGGGGAAAGGGTGCGCCAAGTCGATGCGCGCTTATGGAGCGCGGGTGTTGGTAACCGAAATCGATCCGATTTGCGCGTTGCAAGCGGCTATGGAAGGTTTCGAGGTTACTACCATGGAAAAAGCGGTCAAAGAAGGAAATATTTTTGTGACTACAACCGGAAACCGCGATGTGATCACCATTGATCATCTGCGGCAAATGAAAGATCAGGCGATCGTTTGCAACATCGGCCATTTCGATAATGAAATACAAATAGATAAACTAATTCATTATCGAGGCATTCAACATACGAACATCAAACCGCAAGTCGATAAATATACTTTCTCGACGGGAAATTCCATTTTCCTATTGGCCGAAGGACGTTTAGTGAATCTGGGATGTGCAACTGGCCATTCATCGTTTGTAATGAGCAATTCGTTTACCAATCAAACATTGGCGCAAATGGAGTTATGGAAAAATAACTACGAAATCAATGTTTACCGCTTGCCGAAACAGTTAGATGAAGAAGTGGCTCGACTGCACTTGGCTCATATTGGCGTGGAATTGACCAAACTGACTCCCGAACAAGCGGCCTATATCGGCGTAGCTGTCGAAGGTCCCTACAAAGCAGAACATTATCGGTATTGAAGAGAATGTTGCGTATTTACCCCCATATAAGGTCGTGTTTTTCCGTTTCATGAAGACAGATATGCGGGGTTTTATCAGGGCAGACACACAGGTTTGCCCTAATGTGTACACATAATTTTCTTATTTTTATGTTTCATGAGATTTTTATGGGTCCACTGGGTGCGAGTTTGTAAATCGTGCATAGGGGCTAAGGATTACAAATACGCAGTTGCAGAATTGCTGCGGTTTTTACCTCCATCTTAGGTTTTTTTTAGGAGGAGGAAGAAAAGGGTTTCTCATTGTTGGTACTTGCCCTTTAGCTTCTCCTTTTTCACTACAAGGATTCTTTCTCACTTCTCCATGTGGGCGGATTTAAGGTATTTTCAGAAATTCTTTGTAGCGTTCGCGATAGGCGGGCGAATGAAGAACGGCATAAATGTAATCAAAAATGCCCGTTAGCACAGTTGCTTTTGGTTAATAGTATTTTTCAATTCCACCATATCCTGCAATAAGTTTATTTTCTTTGGTTTTACTGATAAAATTGTTTAATCGTTTTTCAAATTCTTCAAGCCGTTCCCTTGCCGCCTCAATGTACGCAATTCGAATCCGTTTATATGAATCAGAAAATTGCTGATAGTTTTCCCATATCACTTTATCTTCTTTCAATCTTTCAATTATATCATTTGGAAATATGAAAGGTTCAGACAGAACATTCTGTATCTTATCCTCAAATTTAGGATGTATCAATTTATTTTCCAATAGCCATTTGAGTCTCTCTTTGTTCGGCTGCGAATAGGGACTTTTAGGTTTTCGAGGCGTAAACCGTTGAATTTTATGTTCTTTATCAAGCGATTTTACAGTACTGTCTATCCACCCGAAACAAAGCGCTTCTTCAACAGCGTCATTGTATAAAATGCTTTTTTTGTTGGAGGATTTATTAGGAAATACAAACCAAATTTCATCAGTGACGTCAAAATTGTCGGTCAGCCACTTTCGCCAATCTTTTCGATTTTCAAAATATTTTATTATCTTTTCCATTGAAATATTTCTTTATTCGTTACGGTTTGCGCATAATTGCCTCCCTTGTTCTCGCCATTATATATTTGTATTTGCTGTTGAGTTCGAAAATGTATTCTTTTATTTCATTGATTGTATTTGCCATCTAATCTTTTCTCACAAAGGTAGCGGTTTTTGTCCAATTTACATTTATTTTTGCAAATACTTTAGGTCTATTTGGATAGATGTTTTTACTGTCATTGGGTTATAATTAATTTCCTGAATCAATTTTAAATTTATTTCAAATTCCGTTTCACCACTCTTTCAAATACTGGTAAAGCATTCTCACGGGCAATCCCATTACATTGTAAAACGAACCGCTCAGGCTTTCCACTCCGATATAACCAATCCATTCCTGTACTCCATAAGCTCCGGCTTTATCGTAGGGTTGGTATTTTTTCACATAGTAATCGATTTCCGCATCTTCGAGCCAAGCAAATTGGACGGAAGAAACCGCATAAAAAGTTTTTTGTTGTTCTTGCGTAGTTAGGCAAACGCCCGTGATGACTTCGTGCGTTTTTCCGGACAAGGCGCGAAGCATGTTTCGCGCTTCCATTTCGTTTGCCGGTTTCCCATAAACTTGACCGTCCAGCCATACAATGGTGTCGGCAGTAATCAAAAGCGTATTTTCATTCATAAATTTTTTGTAAGCTAAAGCTTTCGATCGAGCGATATAAACCGGAATTTCTTCTTTCTGCAAAGCGGCGGGATAGGTTTCTTCGATATCGGGCAGAACTTTCAATTCGTAATGGATGTCCAATCCCAATAACAGCTCTCGGCGTCTTGGAGAATGAGAGCCTAACACAATCGTATATTTCGAAATATTATCTAACATGGAGTCTCTTGTTGTAATTTACCATCCGAAAGCGTCCGATTTCATCCATTTGTCCTGCGCTTTCAAAACTTGTTCAATCAAATCTCTCCCGACTCCCTGTCCGCCGTTTTTATGGGAAATGTACTTAGCAATCGCTTTGATTTCTGGAGCGGCATCGGCAGGACATGCCGGCAAGCCCACCCTTTTCATAATTTCGTAATCTGGAATGTCGTCTCCCACATAGCAAATTTCTTCCGGCAAGAGGCCTGTTTTTTGCAGGAAATCGTTAAACTCATCCATTTTGTATTTCGCCTTCAGATACACATGCTGAAACCCAAGACTTTCGAAACGCTTGCGTACCGCTTGCGCATCTCCTCCCGTAATAATCCCCAGCTGAAATCCTTGTTTTACAGCCAACTGCATGGCATATCCGTCCTTTGTGTTGATGACGCGCATGGGTTCGCCGCTGGGATGCAAAGGGATAGAATCGGGTGAAAGCACTCCGTCTACATCGAAAACAAAACCTTTTATTTTTCTTAAATCATAATTAATGTTGCTCATAAATACTTCAGATCAATCTCAAATCCTTCAATAATTCGGGAAGCGTTTGTTCGAAATTGACTCCGAAACGGACATCCGTTCCGGCTGCGGCGGTTTTTTGGATGGACGAAGCTGTAAAACGGACGGCGATTGCAGCCGATTCGTTCAATGAGAAATCATTCAAAATGGCCGATAATAAAGCGGAACCAAAAACATCGCCCGTTCCATGGTAATAACCCGGAATTCGTTTTTCAAAAGTATAAGCAATCTCATTTTGGATCGCGTCGTAAGTAGCGGCGCCTAATTGGTCCTCATCGAAAAAGACTCCCGTCAAAACAACTTTTTTAGGACCTAAATCGCTTAATTTTTTCAAGATATCTGTGATGTAGATTTCCGTATAAGGTCCTGGATTGTATTTTTCGCCGATCAGCAACGCCGCTTCGGTCAGATTCGGTACAATGATATCGGCTCTTTCGCATAATTTCCGCATTCCAACAGCAAATTCAGGAGAAAATATCTTGTACAACGCTCCGTTGTCAGCCATGACAGGATCGACCAAAATAGTATTATTATCGGCTTTAAATTCATCGAAAAAACAGTTAACCAAATCCAATTGCTCGAACGAACCCAAAAATCCAGTATAAATAGCATCGAATGAAATACCCAACGATTTCCAATGCGCTGTAATAGCGGCCATATCTTCCGTTAAATCGCGATAGGTGAAACCGGAAAACCCTCCCGTATGCGTAGACAGTACGGCTGTTGGAAGAACCGTTGTTTCGATACCTGCTGCCGAGAGGATTGGCAGTGCGACGGTTAAGGAACATTTGCCGAATCCCGATATATCGTGGATGGCGGCCACCCTTTTTAATCTTTTCATATACACAATGTTTTTTAAATATAGGGTGCAAAGATAAAAAACAAATTGTCAAGCAACTGCAAAAAAAGTACTATTTTATGCTCTCACTCGCCTTTTTTAGAGGAAAAGAAGGTGGATAACGGATAATGCGAATTTCTACGTCTTTCTAATTTTTTTACTATACTGATTTTATCAGATGTTATTCTCCAAACTTTTTTGCATCGGAATAGGCTTTAACGTGCAAAATGCTCTATTTACTTCTTAGGATTTATACGAATCAAAATTCGTTTGTATTTCTTTTATCTTTTATCTACCTTTGGTTCATCAAAAATTTATAGGCGGGTGAGAAACAGGAATAAACAAATAAGATAGAATTTATGATAAAACAAGAAATCACAAAACTGCTCGAACGTACCGAAAGGGAAAAAATAATTTCGTTTGTTGCAGAATATGCAGAAGAAGACAAATTTTTTTATGAGAAATTAAAAAAAACTTTATTGACTGACAATGACGATGAAGACAATGAAAATGAGGGCGATGGCGATGATGAAGAAATTCCGGATATAGATTATTACAAGGAGATCGCAGAGAATTGTTTTAGTTTCGGATGGAGAAGAGGGAGAGGGGATTACGATTTTAACGAAGCCGCTTATGAAGCTTCAGAAAAATTAGATAAGATGCTGGACGATGCTGTTTTTTGTGCAAAACAGGGAGAATATGCAGAAGCCGCTGCCACAGCTATGGGCGTAGTCGAAATCATCCCAGAAAAATATGAAGAGGTAGATGATTCCAACGGCGTACTTGTCGATAGTTTCGATGCGGCTATCGAATTGTTGTGCAACATCGTAAAAAATGCAAGGGTAAGTAATGCCTTAAAAAAAGGGATTTACGACTGGTGTAAAGAGGAAACAAATCAGCCGGCTTATAGAGAGTATGGATTTGACAAAATAAATATTCTCTATGCCGTTTGTTGTGAACAAAATACCAACACAGAAGAAGTGCTTGCCGACATGGATCGGAAAATAGAAAAAGCGCTGAATAGACATCGCAAAGGCGAGGCCGTAGTGCAGAAGATACGCTTTATGCAATCGAGGAATCTGGACGTGCAAGACCTTATTCAAAAACATATCGAATTGAATGATGTGCGTAAAATCCGGTTCAATCAACTATTAGACGATAAAGCATACGATGAAGCGCTGCGCTTAGCCGAGCGAGGAATCGAAATTGCGAAAGAGCAGGATCAGGAAGGAATGGTATTCGATTGGCAAAAAGCAATATTTGATATTTACCTCTTGCAGGGAGATACTGCTAACTTGTTGCCAATGGCAGAATATTTATTTCTGAAAGCCGGCTATAGTTCCAATAAGAACGAATTTTATGACGTTCTGAAAAAATATACGCCTGCCGACCATTGGCCAGACACGATGGAACGGTTGCTTGCAGTAGAAGAGGCAAATGGAGCGAATTCTTCTTTCGCTGGCCGCATTCTGCAAGAATATCAAATGTGGCCGAGACTTTTTGCTTATTGCCAGAAAAGTGGTATTGCCGCAATCGAGCGGTACGAAGAAGACCTGAAGCCTTATTTTGAGAAAGAGATATTGGAACAATACAAAAACTACGCCGAACAGCGAGCCCTGATAACCAACCAGAACGCCTATCAGGAGGTAGCCCGCATTTTGAAACGGATGAGGACATTCGCTGAGGGAAATCAACAGGTAGATCAATTGCTGGAAAAATACCGCTCCACTTACAAACGCCGGAAAAATATGATGGTCGCATTGAGTCAGGTGTGAGTTGGAAATTGTTCGATTTGCTAATGATGCGAATCAAGAAAATAGGGTGTAGCTTTTAAATGAGATACGGTCGTTTCAAAGGGTTGAAAGAACAGATTATCTGTTGTTCTACTCTTTGATTTCGAATCAACAAAGAAATATCCTCTTTCAGAGTAAGAGGAGAGCATCTCATAGGAAGCGTTAAACACATTTACATAATTATAAAAATCAAAGATAAATATAAACAATGGCGTCCGAAATTAAAGCAATAAAATGTCCTCAATGCGGCAGTACGCAGCAAACGGAAATACGCCGCAACTATTTTCGCTGTAATAGTTGCAGAACAGAATATTTTGTTAATAATGAGAATGATATTACTATAACACACAAGTATGATATTCCAAATAATACGCCGCAATTAAAAAAAACAGGAATAACCATTGCAATTGTTGCCGGAAGTATTATTTTCTTAAGCATTCTGTCTTCCCTACTCTTTAGCCACGAAAGCAAGAGCAATATTACAGCCAACAAGGAAAAAACATTTAAATGGGATTACGATACAAGAAGTTTCGGTTTTGAATCCATCAATAAGCAATCTATTTTTGTGGCTGTGGGAACAGCACAGACTAATGATCGTGCCTCTGATACCAAAAATCTTTTAGCCGGATTTTACGATGCTATCAGCGGAAAAGAGATAAAAAAACAGGAATTAACTATTTCGGTGAAACGGAACGACGACCGAAATGTCGAATTCAGACGGTTTGAAAATGGCGATTGCTATTGTATCTTTAACAAAAAGAAACTGTTGAAAGTTGATCGGCAATACATCAACATAGAAGAGGCGCCGTTCAATGCGTATAAAGAAATACAGGAATTGGATGCAGGCATTGCTCAAATTGAATTTCTATATAAAGACTATGGCGACGGGTTCAAGATATTGACCAACGAAGGGAAATTTATCGACTATTATCCCATTATCCAAAAAGCATTCTCTGCAAAAGAAATTTCTGACTTCAGGGATAAAGCTTCCACTCTTCCTTACAATGCTACGGTTAAAACGGCTTTTAAATTTTCAGGAGGAACTCCTGATAAGATACAGTTGATAAAATATAAATATAAAGGCGCAGTAGGCTATCCTAAAAACACGCCATGGTTTGACAGGACAGATGATGGAAAGATTTTCATAAGAGGGCAGGGAGAAAGATTTGTTTCCTATGCAGATTTTATGCCAGGACGTCTTTATTTCAATAGTACGGTTTTGGCCTATAACGAACAGCAAGTGGTTATTTCCTTCCGTTCTTCTCCGGCCGAAGACGCGCCGCTTTTCATTCAAGCGCTTGATGCCAATACGGCTCAAATTTTGTGGACAACGCCTGTTAATGACAAGATTTATGTATACGATGATAGTTTTATTACCAATTCAGGTTATTTTATTAGAGGAAATATATATAATTTATTTATTGATAAAAACGGAAAAATAATCAATAGATTCAATCCCAGAAATTTATAGAATTATGAATCATTTTAAATCCTAAAAACTTTGGAATATGGGACTTTTTAACAAATTTTTTTCGGCACAACTCTCTTCTGTTATTCAATGGGAAAATCAAGACCTCAATCTTTTATGGTACCGCTTTCCATCGCAGAAGAATGAAATTAAAAACGCATCAAAATTGATCGTAGCGCCCGGTCAGGGTTGTATATTGGCGTATGAAGGGAAAATATCCGACCATATTGAAGAAGAAGGAATTTTTAATCTTAAAACAGATAATTGTCCTTTTATTACGAATTTGCTCAGGTTTCGTCAAAATTTTGAAAGCGAGCATAAACTCTTTATCTATTTCTATCGCAAAGCCGAGATATTGAATCAGGGGTGGGGAACTGCTTCGCCAATTAAATACGTAGATGCCGTTTATAATATTCCTGTTGAAATGGGCGCAAACGGAAATTTTTCCTATCGCATTAGCGATGTTAATTTCTTTTTCGCCAACATTGTGGGAAGCAAGTCCTCTTTCACAACATTCGACATGCAACAGGTTATCGTTAACCGCTTGCCGCAAATTATTTCATCCTATTTGGGAACTCAAAAATTTTCGTTTCAGAAAATTGATGCCAAACTCGACGCCATTGCTGCCGAAATAAAAGAAAAGGCCAACACGGAATTTACGCAATTAGGTCTTCAATTATCCGATTTCAAGATTACAGGAACTCAATTTGACGAAAAAACAACGGAAAGAATCGGCAAAGTGGCCGACATTACTGCCGATGTCATCGCAGCACAACAGGCAGGTTTGGACTATGCAGATATGCAAAAGTTGCAGGCCTTACGCGATGCAGCCCGTAACGAAGGCGGTTTAGCGGGCGCAGGCGTTCAATTGGGCGTGGGTATGGAGTTGGGGAAAAAATTCAACAAAAAGAAAGAGGAAATAATTGAATCGAACAATGAAGATGTCGTACAAAAGTTGCAAAAACTGAAATTGTTGCTTGACCAACAAATCATCACTCAAGAGGAATTTGATGCAAAGAAAAAGGAATTATTGTCTAACTTATAATCATTTACATCATGAAATATTTCACAGGAACGATCGTTATATTGGTTATCTTAGCCATTGTTAGCTATTTTGTACTGTTACTTTGGGGCATTAACCTTATCAGTGCTGAACACTTCACAAAATCGCTTATCACATTCGGTATTCTGGTTGTTGTGTCGTTTATTCTCACAATAATCATTCCGTTTTTTTTCAAAAACAACGAGAAAGGATACGATATGAGCAGAGGAAATGTAGCGCACCCCAAAAATGAAAACGCCGAATGAATAGTTTGTAGCCAAGAGAAGCGTCGCTTCGTGAACCGTTTAGCGGGAATTTGGGAGTGATGTAAAGAGTATGTTATTGATTTTACACAAATCCTTTAGTTCCTTCAAATGATTATACAATTTTAAGTCCAAGATTCATCGACTTCCAAACTGTCGTAACGACTTTGCTTGGGTCTTATTGGATGAACTGAATGTCAAGCGTAATCACTCCGTGCGCGGTCGCCGATCAATTGACGCCCGCAGTCTTTGCAGAAATAATTTTGCTGACGGAACGATTTTTTGCCGTTTTTCTTTATATTTGCATAATACTAATAAATCCAACAAGGAAATGGAAAAGAATTCTCAAAATCACAATCAAGCGCATTCCGGCGATGCGAATGCAAGAAATCGAGCCTCTAACAGTTTCAGGCATATTATCGCGAACAGAAATATGCTCATGAGTATTGCATGCTCATTCATGCTTTTTTTACTAATGAGTTGCGAAGCAAAAGTACAGAAAAATCTGAGTGTAGTTTCAGTTTCCGGAATCGGAAGCGTATTGGCACAACCGGATATGGTACAAATGAATGTCAATATTTCCCATACAGCGTCAACGACAAAAGAAGCTAAAAAAGCGGTAGACCAAACAATGCAACAACTGTTGAAGATTTTTCAGGAAGAAAATATCGAAGATAAATTCATTCAAACTGTAGCGCTCAACTATGAAATGGAATACGATTATCGAACGGGACGTCGGGTTCGAATTGGTCAAAGCGCTCAACAGACTATGTTAGTAACGGTAAATGATATACTAAACAAGCCCGAAAGATTTTCATCCTTATTAGATAAAATCACGGCTATCGACCGGGTAGAAGTCCAAAACATTCAATTTGACATTGAAAATAAAACGGAATTATTCCGAAAAAGTCGTGAATTGGCTTACCAAAAGGCATTTGACAAAGCCAAACAATATGCCAGTCTTTCTGGACGTGAAGTCGGAAAAGTATTAACCATTTCAGAAGGAAGAAGTCAGGAAGTTGCACAAACTAACGCCTTTATGAACAATATGCGTCTTGAAGCGACAAAAGATGCAGATTCTGTTAGTTCGTCTGTTCCTACGGGGAACCGAGAGATAACCTCTGAAATCAACGTTACCTTTTCATTGAAGTAAAATGTTGGATAATGCGCTTGTATGGACACGTTGATAAAATGCAAATAGTTTTTTAAAATAATTGTAGAGAAGAATCATTATGAAAAGCTTAAGGAACATACTCACAAATTTAAGCAAATATTCAAAATATTTTAACGAGTCTAAATTTTGGAAGAAAATAAAATTCATTGCAGCCAAAGTAAGCGTAAAGATTATTTATTATGCTCTTTTGCTGTTTTACACGCTAAAAGCGCCTAATGTCAGTCTAAAAAAGAAAACATTAATTTGCGGCGCTTTGGGGTATCTTATCCTTCCAACAGATTTGATACCGGATGCATTGGTTCCAATAGGCTATACAGACGACCTTGCTGTTATTATGTATGTGGTAGGATTAGTAAAAAATGAAATAACTCCTGAAATAGAAAGCAAAGCTAAAGGAAAACTAATCAGTTTAGGACTATATTATGACGAGACGGTTCGCTAAGAGGCTTTTTCATTGGTAAAAAAATGACAACTCCTTCCTATCAGCTTTATTAAAAGTTCCTATTTTTACATTTCACCTCCGTAGAGGATTAAGTAAAAGCATAATTCTCTGTTATTTAATTATTTACTTAATAAGCATCAAGTTTTGTGCGGGACGAATTAGATGCGGAGGCTTTATCTTTCCATTTCTGAGATTAAACTCTCTTTTCTTTCTAAAACTATTTTATATTTAATTGTAAATCAACTTCTAAATGAATTATTAGGAAAAAAAATAAAATTTGTTCCGAAGAAGGGTTAGTTTGGTATGAAATTTGAAGTAATATAAGTGTTGTGACAAGGAAACCAAAAAATAAACCAAAACTTATTAAATATGAACGTTTTCTGACTTAAAAAGATGACCAGAACAAGGGGTAAAATTTTGATATTAACCAAAAGGTGAGTGCATGCGTCCCCCTAAAAGCTGTCCTGAGAGTGGAATTATTTAAAAGGACAGGAAGAGACAAGAATCGTTAGTGAAAGACGAAGGGACGTAGTGAACCAGAAAGAGGACCTTAACGATAAAAGCCGGGAGAGATGGGTTCTACTCCGGCTTTTTTTTTTGCAATTTGTCGGTTTTTCCAATAAAAAAATGAATTGCAAAATGAAGCGTATAGGATGGGGCTATTTTCGTAACGATTTATGAAAAAATAAACTCTACCTTTACGCCAGATTTTTAAGTATGTATTCCGAAAACATCTAAAAGGAGGAAAATTCTATGAATAAGAGAAAGAACATAAACCATATTTTTGACGACGACGAAATAGCACTATCTACACACACGTACACGATTGAACTATTATCTGGACTTATTGTTTCTACATGCCAATCTATTTTTTGTAAATCTATTTTTTGTAAATGAACGTCGCGCTCTCTTACTTAAGCTTGAGACAAGTAAGAATAAGAGGAAAATCTACTGCAATTAGATGATTAGTAGGGGGGAAAGAAGGAGGAAACTCCTTCTTTCTTTTTTTAGCGCCTCCGGTGTTTAATAATCAAGGTCGAAGGCATACATTGCAAAGTTTCCTTTTCGTGTTCAGAGAGATCCAACCAAGTTTCGTAGCTGATCAGCATAAAATTTTGCTTGGATAATAATTCGTCCGGAATATGAGACGAACACACCAGAATCGTTTTCGTATGGACATTCAGAAATTCCCGCACGCTGTTTTCCGATAATTTGTTTTTCTGGATCGCATCGCCCAATTCGCATACATAAATCCGGGCGTGATTCAAAGCGATCAGGTTGCCGGCATATTCAAATAGGAAAACGTCCTGTATTTCTTTCAAGATAACAATTATTTCGGTCGCTTGCTCAAAATTCCGATTGACAAAAACCCCTACCGACGAATAACTTTGCTCAATGAATTGCCGCGTTTTATCCTTCAACAAATCGCCCGGATAAAACCATTTCGAATAAAGATCGGTATGCTTAGCCGCTTCCATATCTTGAGGTAAAGCCGACAGAGAAAGTCCAGCGCCGACCAGCAAAAAGTTAAATCCTTCTCTATTAACAATATTTGCAATTTGTTGAGTGGCATTATTCGCCACATCGTAACGGGTCTTGATCGCTATGTTCAATTTTTGCGCTTCTTCCAAGATTGGCGCAAAGCTGATGTGTTCAAATTTTTCTGTATGGATCGGATTCACTTCTGTGCCGATCGTTAAGTGCAGCGCGGTAATTTCCAATTCCTCTTTTCCTTTACCAAACACTTGCTGGGCGACGTCGAGCAATGCTTTTCCATTGCTGGCTCGTCCAAAAGAAAGCAGCAAACGAAATTTATTTTCAGCCCGTTCGATCCGATTTTTCCCTTTTTTCCGGAAGAACAACCCGATAAAGGACAATAAAGGCCCTGTCATAAAGGTAGTAATTAAGGTCATCAAAACAAGCATGGCGAAAATAGGGGGAGGGAGGATTTTCATCTCGTAGCCAATAGTCAAGACAATCAGTTCCATCAATCCTCGCGTATTCATCAAGGCGCCCAAATACCAACTGTGCTTCCACGATTCGCCGGTGAAACGGGCGGCCATCGCCGTTCCCATAACCTTTCCGAAAATGGCCGTTACCGTAAATAATCCGCAGGTGAGCCATTCGATAGGGGTACTGATCAATCCGATTTGGGTTTTTAAACCGGTCGAAACAAAAAACAGAGGCAAGAAGATCGTCAAGGCGACGTCTTCCACTTTTTCTGTTAATATTTTTCGAAACTGGACTTGCCGCGGCATGATGACTCCCGCCATAAATGCGCCGAACAGAGCGTGTATACCTAATATTTCGGTGGTATAGGCGGAAATAATCAGAATCAGAAACATAAATGCGACAATGTTCTTGTTGATCAATTCCTCATTGTGGTAAATAGTACCTATAATATTAAGGAAGGGACGCATGACAAAAAACATGAAAAGCAAAAACAGAACAGCAAAAAGAATCGTATATCCGGCGCCCGCCAGCGTTCCGGTTTGGGTAATGGCAATCACGGCGGCCAGCAGGCACCAAGCCGTAATATCGCCGTTGGCGGCGCTGGTCAGCGACAAAATTCCCAAATGCGATTTGGTCAATCCTTTTTCTTGTATGATTCTGGCCAACACCGGAAAAGCGGTAATACTCATCGAGATGCCTATAAATAATGCATACGAGATAAAAGGCGTAGTATGCGCCGCATAGGTAGAATAGGTAATATAGGCCACCACCACGCCGCACAGAAACGAGACCAACATTCCCGTATGGCTAATCAGAATGGTTTCGTTGAGTTTTTCCTTTACCGCTGCAATATCCAATTCCATACCGATGACAAACATAAAGAATATCAATCCTATTTGGCTCAGAATCGTGATATTGCCCAACGATTCGGGCGCAAAAAGAAAAGAGGCCACTCCGGGCAAAAAATGGCTGAGCAGCGAAGGCCCCAACACAATGCCGGCGACAATTTCTCCGATCACAGAGGGCTGCCCAATTTTCATAAACAAATATCCGAGTATGCGGGCAAAGAAAAGGATCGAAATCACTTGCAACAGAAGCATAGCGACCGGCGTTTGAATGTTGGATTGGAGGGACTGGACAAATATGGGAAACCCTTGAGTGAGAAAATTAGAAATATTTTCGTGTGAAATCTTTGCCGGCACATCTGCTTCAAACCGGCTGCCTAATTGAATAACCCAGGCTATCAATGCGCAGCAGATAACCAGCATGAGAATATAAAAAATGAAATTTTTGAATCCTTTTTTCATCTCTACTTTATTTATTTCTAAAAATCAGAGAAAACTTGTATGTTCATCTCCTTGCAGGCGAGGTAAAAATAAAAGTTTGTTTTTTAAAAAATACATTCAATTAATCAGCTCTTTTCTATACTAAGCGTCTCAAATAAATACGCACCTATAAATTTAAAATAATGATAATAAAATGAATAAATATAAATATTAAAATTTATCAGTAAATATT
>JGI24699J35502_11134210_pt1 | contig 59774 bp, 47 predicted proteins | sample TergutMp193P4_FD_35502 | JGI IMG/M metagenome (IMG submission 35502)
GAAAAAGCATATAAGATAAATTGTTTTGGTATGATCAGCAGGCAAAATCAATGTTATTGGAAAGTTACTGAAGCAAACATTGATGCTCAGTTTGTATTGGAATACTTGGAAGAATTTTCTTTTCAAATTCATAAAAATACATTCATTGTCTTGGATAATGCCCGCCTGCATAGGGCTAAAAGCATTCAAGAAAGAATTCCCTATTGGCAAAACAGAGGATTGTTCCTTTTCTTCCTGCCTCCTTATTCCCCACATTTGAATATTGCGGAAACACTCTGGAGGAAACTTAAAAAGGAATGGATTAATCCGGATGATTATAGCAACAAAGATACCCTCTTTTATGCCGTTAACAGGTGTATGGCAAGTATCGGTAATAATTTGAAAATTAATTTTTGTCATTTTAATGAAAACTAATTTTTATCATGTACTTAAAACTTTTAGTTCTTAGTTTTCTTCCCGCGCGAAGCGCCACTTTTAGTTTTTAGTTTTTAGTTTTTAGTTTAAAAAATATGAAAGTCTCGTCTTTTTCAATAATTCTTGTCTCTTTCTGCCTCACTTTGGCGGGCTTGGCACTCATGCCTCTTTTGCCTGTCAAGTTGTCGCCTTCGCAAACATTGCCAGAAGTGAATGTTTATTTTAATCTTCCGGGCAGCGCTGCCCGCGTAGTAGAGATGGAAGCTACCTCGAAACTGGAAGCGATGCTGGCAAGAATCAAAGGCGTAGAAAGTATTCGTTCAACTTCCGGAAACGGCTGGGGACGCATCAATATTCGATTCAATAAACATACCAACATTGATGCCGCCCGCTTCGAAGTATCCACAATCATCAGGCAAACATGGCCTTTCCTGCCGGAAGGCGCTTCCTACCCTAACATTTCCATGAGTCAATCGGACGAAAAAGCCGACCGTCCATTCCTCAGCTATACGGTTAATGCTCCAGCTAATCCGATTGTCATACAACTTTATACTGAAAACAACATTAAACCGAGACTGGCGCAGATACCCGGAATAAACAAGATTGACGTCAGCGGAGCAATGCCGATGGAGTGGCAGCTCGAATACGATTACAAGCAATTGGAGACGCTCGGTATTACCGTGCAGGATATTCAGTCTGCTATTCGGAGTTATTTTGATAAGGAGTTTCTGGGAATTGCTATGGTGGATTCTACGGAATGGATTCGATTGTCAATAATGCCGAAAGACAGTAATGCAGAGGATTTTGACCCTACAAAAATTGTAGTAGGAAATATCGCGGGAAAACAAATTACTCTTGATAAACTGGTTATGGTCACTCATCGCGAACAGGAAGCGCGCAGTTATTACCGCATCAATGGACTTAATTCTATCTATTTGTCAATTACGGCGGAAGAGAGCGCCAATCAATTGGATTTGAGTAAAAAGATAAAGGAGAAATTGAATGAAATAGAAAATGCTTTTCCTACCGGTTTTGAAATACATTTGAGCTACGATGCTACTGAATACATTCATAATGAATTGGACAAGGTTTGGTTTCGCTCCAGTTTGACGCTTATTATTCTGCTCGTTTTTGTACTGGTTATTTACAGGAATTTAAAATATCTGCTGTTGATTTTTCTATCGCTGTTCATGAATATTGCTATCTCTCTCATTTTCTATTATTTCTGCGGATTAGAAATACAACTTTATTCGCTTGCGGGAATTACTATTTCCCTGACTTTAGTGATAGACAATACAATTGTCATGTCAGACCAGATTATCCGGCGGCATAACCGGAAGGCTTTCCTTGCCATTCTGACAGCGACAGTTACTACAATTGCTTCGCTGGCAATCATATTTTTCATGGACGAAAGAATCAGGTTGAATCTTCAGGATTTTGCTTTGGTCATCATCGTTAATCTCTCGGTTTCCCTCTTTGTCGCATTGTTTCTTGTTCCTGCTTTGATTGAAAAGCTAAATATGGATACAACATGGTACACGGTGCACGGAACACGATTTAGGAAGAAAATTACCATGCACCGTGTTCCGCTCACCGTGTACCTAAAAATTATCTTTCGCCGATTCTATTCCGCTTTCTGCCTATTCACATGGCGCTGGCGGGTTCCAGCCTGCATTTTTATTATTCTGGCTTTTGGGCTACCTGTTTATCTTTTACCGGATAAAATAGAAGGCGGGGGAAAACCGGTGGAGATATATAACAAAACCTTGGGCTCTACTTTTTATAAGGAGAAAATGAAATCTCATGTCAATGCATGGCTGGGAGGAACTTTACGCCTTTTTGCCCAGAAAGTTCTGGAAGGAAGCTATTTTGCCGGCAGAGAAGAAACAAGCATCTATGTGACTGCGACGCTTCCTAATGGCTCTACCATACAGCAGATGAATAATCTTATACAGCGTATGGAAAGTTATATTAGCCAGTTTCCTGAAGTACGACAATTTCAAACCAATATCAACAGCGCACGGCAAGCCAATATCAACATCGAGTTTACGAAAGAAAGCGAACGAAACGGTTTTCCATATATACTGAAATCAAAACTCATCAGCAGATCTATCGAGTTGGGAGGCGGAAGTTGGGGCGTTTACGGACTGGGCGATGGTTTCAGCAATGACGTCAGGGAATCTGCCGGAAACTACCGCGTATTGTTGTATGGCTTTAATTACGATGAATTATGGAACTTGACGGAAAATTTCAAATCGCGGTTACTCGAATATCGACGGATCAAGGAAGTAACAATTAACTCTGAATTTAGCTGGTATAAAGACGATTATCAGGAATTTATCTTTGATTTGAATCTCGAACGAATGGCGCATGAAAACATACAGCCAATCCAATTGTTTGCATCCATGCAGCCGATGTTCGGGCAGGAAATTCCTGCCGGTAGTCTTTCAGGCAAATATGGTATGGAGCGTATCGTTCTTCATTCAAAACAATCAAAAGAATATGATATCTGGAGTCTGGAACATATCCCCGGAAAAATCGGACAAGATAAAGAATATAAACTGATGGAACTTGCAACACTGCAAAAAACCCAAGCACCGCAGAACATCGTCAAGGAAAACCAGCAATATCGGCTTTGCCTTCAATATGAATACATCGGCGCTTACGAACAGGGACGCAAAATACTGGAACGCAACATAGAAGAGTATCAAACGAAATTGCCTATGGGTTATACTATCAAAAGCGAATCCATGTATTGGAACTGGGGCAAAGACAATAAAAAGCAATATGCCTTGTTGCTGTTGATTTTTGTTATTGTCTATTTTATGTGCAGTATATTGTTTAATTCCCTGAAACAGCCGTTTGCAGTCATCTTTGTCATTCCGGTATCTTTTATCGGCATCTTCCTGACATTTTATCTGTTTAAACTAAAGTTCGACCAAGGAGGATTCGCCGCCTTCGTTCTTTTGTGCGGCTTAGCCGTAAATGCCAATATCTATGTACTTAATGAATACAACAACATACGGCAAAAATTTAAAATATCGCCGCTGAAGGCATACATCAAAGCATGGGACGCCAAAATCAGCCCTATTTTTTTGACGGTCGTTTCCACCATACTTGGATTTATTCCGTTCATGGTCGGAGAAAATAAAGAAGCGTTCTGGTATCCGCTGGCTGCCGGAACTATCGGAGGATTAGTCGTATCGCTTTTCGGCACATTCTGTTTCCTTCCTCTATTTATGGGGGTTGCGAAGAAAAATTCATAAGGAATCAATTATTATTAGCATTAATAGAACTCATCTCATCGAAATTTTTTCCGTTTAGATAATTTTCGAGAAGAATAACCATAAAAGCGATATAAACAATAATTATACCGAGCGCGGAGAATAGAAGACAAAGTTGCTGCCTTTCTTTATAAAGGCAGGCACACTGAGATACTATCAGCATATTTTTTTCTCCTATTGTTTGTTATTTTTTCTTCCTATACCTCCAGCCCTATTTCTACTGATGCCTATCTTCTCTGACAATGATAGCTATCTTCTCTCAACATGAGTTGAAAGAGATTGCAGGGTCTGATGTTGGCTAACTATGTATGGTGCTAAGTCGCTGCAAAAGGATTTATTAATTGAAGTTTTTTATTGACCAATAAACCATGCTGCATATCTTCGGTATAAAAAATTTTGTATCGGAGCAATTCTGCAATCGGCAAACAATGCCGCAGCCTCTTTCATTGCCTGAAGTTTGGATATATTTCGCAACCGCCGTGTTACATTTAAAAACTCAGTTACTACTTGCGATGGAATAACAGGAGCAAACGACAACAAATCTTCGGAAATACTACGCTTAACAGTATCATTTCCTTCCAAATAAATCAATATATTGGTATCTAAGGCAAATCGTTTATTCATCATAATTATTTGCTTCTTCACGATTAAAACGATAGTTAGTCAAATCTATATTGATATTTTTTGTTACAGCTTTAATCCTTGCTAACCGCTTGGATTTTAGCGAATTATACTCTTTGACTTTTACCGCAGTTTCAAGTTGCATTTCAGGTGTTTTTTGCAATACTTTGATAACATTTAATGTTTCCAAAATTTGGAAAAACTTAAATGCCAAATCATTATTTACTTGAATTACAACTGTTTTCATAATGAAATAATTTTAAGATATTTACAACTATAAAGTTAGGAAATTCTTTATTTTTTACCAAATTTACATGCTAAATTTTTTCTTTACTGTAAAGTCGAATTTTTCGCCTTTCTTTGATAACTTGCATCAATTTAAGTTGATAATATTTTTCGGTATATTCAACAATTCAAAAAACGGGGAAAAAATGACATAATTTTGCAATAAAAAGTCAATAACTCTTCTTACCTTTACCACGTGAATGAACTTTATTTATTTGAATTGAAAAATATAATTATAAATTCATCGTCTCTTTATGAAAGATTTTCAAAAAGAAATTACTCCGTTAGCTTCCGATGATTTATTCATTGTATTAAATCATCCTTCGGCGAAATTTGATTATCCAGTGCATCATCATTCCGATTTTGAAATCAATCTGGTTATGGATACTTCCGGGAAAAGAGTGGTTGGCGATTCGATTGAAGAGTTTTCCTCTTTAGACTTAGTGATGATTGGTCCGAATATACCTCATGCGTGGTTTAGCGAGTCGGAAGAAAATAATCATGTCGTTACGATTCAATTTTCCGATAAGTTATTGAATTTCCCTATATTAGAAAAGCGTTTATTCAGCAACATCAAAAATCTACTGATAGAATCCCAGCGAGGGTTGGCATTTTCCGAAAAGACGCAAGTAGAAATTAAGGAGAAGATTCTCAAATTAACTAAAATGCAGGGGTTTCAGACAGTACTGGAATTTCTTTCCATTCTCAATGAACTTTCCGTATCCGACCGGAGAGTGTTGGTCAGCAACCAATATGATTCACAGTTGGTGGTTCGTACTTCCAAAAGTCGGCGGATTACATTGGTATGCGATTATATTGAGCGTAATTATGCTAAAACTATTAATCTGTCAGATGTGGCTTCTTTAGTGAATATGTCGGAGTCGGCATTCAGTCATTTTTTCAAAAAGAGAACCAATACTTCATACAAAGATTATCTGACCAATGTACGTATCAGCCATGCCTGCCAGCTATTGACTAAAACGACTAATTCTGTTGCCGAAATCTGTTTTGCGTGCGGATTTAACAATCTGTCTAATTTCATCCGTATTTTCAAAAAGAAAAAAAACAATACGCCGTCGGATTATCGGTTGTTTATGGAACAAATGCTGATTAAATATTGAAATCTTTATTGAATAACAATTTTACTTACTTTACTTGCACTTCCGGTCGTTGCTTTTATGATATAAACGCCTTTTGTTCCTAACCGTAATTGATTTATTCCAGTAGCAATTTCCTGTCCGGAAAGAGAATATGCTTTCAGCGAAACACTATCTCCATTCCCTGCCTTTGCTCTGATAGTTCCATTTTCAGCCACAAGGATGATTGTGTCGAAGCTCCCTGCCGGTTTGATTCCAGTATCGCCCCAAAAAGTACGCAATCTGATGTTATCTATATTCAGCGTAAATTCAGGTCGATTCTGATAAGGGGCGGGAACAATTACAATTCGGTCGTAATCAGCCGGATTGAGAACAGAGCTCGCAGCTAATTTTGCGGTTAGGTTTTCCTTGATTTTATCAAAACTAATTCTGACTTCCTGCCATTCTCCGTTTCCGGCGTATTTAAAATCGCTGTTCCAATCCTGAATCTGAGCTATATCATTGGAAGCAAGAGATTGTTCCAGTTTTGCAGCGAAAGGAACTGCCGACTGAGCTTGTGCAAGAAATGAAATTCCTACATAATCGCGAGGATCGATAAATCCATCTATCCAGATTGCAAAAAAATTACCGCCGGAAGAACCATTATTGTCAGGAACCCGGACAACTCCCATTTGTCCGGACGCGGAAGAACCGCCGGAAGCATCCGCATAATCCATTCTCAGTCCGCCGCCAGTGGATATAAAAGGGGAATAATCGTCAAAATCGCAGACAATCAATGTGTCTTGATTGTTATTCGTACCGATACCTTTCCCTCTTTGATTAAGCGTCAATACATTAGATGCATTATAAATACCATAAATCGTTGCATCCGAATTTTTTTGTTGGGTTAATTCGTTCCAGCCCATAAAAAAAGTCCAGTCAGGTTGCGAAGCCAATATAACAGAAGAAGGCAATACGTCGCATTCGCCGATAGCGATCGGTCGTCCTTCTGCCTTGTTTTTGAGCAAATTATATTTAGATGTAGTATATCCCTGTCCATCAGACCCGTAAATATCTAACGACAAGACATCCCAATAATCTCTTCCGGGGTCGTAATTTTTTAAATCTTCGGTTAAAGTAGAGAAATCCTGAACGTTCCAAACCCAAATCAGATTAGTCAGGTTTTTAGTTTTTTCTAAATAATCGCGGGTGATTTGATACAATTTAGCTGTTCCGTTTGTTCCCGGACGTCCTCCCCACCAGAAAGCGCCTTGATTCATTTCATGCAGCGGACGAAACAACAATTCCACACCGGCATCGTCCAATTCTTTCAAATACGGATAAATAGCATCCAGACGAGCTTTCCAGTTTCTATTGAGCGTCGTTCCATCGGTAATCAATTCCTGCCACTGCTCATTAGAAAGCGTGCCAAGTACGCCGGTATCATCTCTCCCCCGCCAATCACAAGGTTCCGACTCCGTTGGAGGACAAGCATGAAACATCATGGAAATCACAGCTCCTTCTATCCAACGTTGCTTTGCATCGTGTGTTATCAGCTCGCGCCATTGCGTCATAGAACCGGTTCCATTAGATGGATAATATAACATATCTTCCCCCCACACTGCCGGATAATCTCCGGCAATTTGCTGCATCTTTCTCCAATATTGCCTGCTGTTTTGCCCTGCAAGCGTCTTAGTCCCGGAAATTTCATACAGATAGTTTAAAGTTTCAAAATCGGGAATAGCTTCTTTTTGTTTTATTGTCAAAGTATTAAGACTTTGTGCTAAATTTTCCAATGCTTCCTGTTCCGTAGCTGCATTGCCATCCAATGGCGCATATATTTCAAGGCTCGACTTCAACATCTTTCCTGCGTGTAATGCCTGTATTTCATCTGCATTCATTCCCGCACGATGAAGAAATAATTCACGGAATGCGACAGACTCTAATGCATTTTTAAAATCATTCAGATAAAAACGTGTTGGAACCAATTTTTCCGGAATAGCCCGACCTTCCACTTGAACGCCATCTACATACAGAAAAGTCGCTCCTCTTGCATAGTAATGCGTCAAACTCACTTGATGCCATTGTCCGTTGTTGAGCGAAATAGACGAAGTCAATTTGTCGTCAGTCGATTGTGTTTCATATACAAGTCTGCCTTCATCATTTATTTTCAAAGCACCTGTCAATAAATTTTCATTGATAAAGGAAGCAACAGTTCCGGTAGAAGTCGTTTTAAAGGAAAATGACAGAGTAAATGAATGCATTACATTTTCAGGCGACCATGTAATCTGTTTTTCATCATCCTTTTTCAATAAAATAAAAGTGTTATCAACTCGTTTGGGCTGGGGTTTGCCGTCCGCCAAAGCATCGAAAAGAGAAGGTACGATGACATAAAACATCTCGGCATGACCCTCCGTATTCGGATGCCATCCATCTGCCTGATAGCCTAATGCCCAACGACCGTTGCCATCATCGAGCGCACCTAAAAGATTAACGCTCGGCACATCCCATTGATGAATAAGCAAATCCAACTGTTTAGTATAATTATAATCTGTTTCATTGAAATCTCCTCTCATATAGGTGTTTCCCATCACCGGTACTTTTCCTACTTCACGTGTACGCTCAATGAGTAGAAGCATATTATCGCGATAGCTGTTAAAAGCTGTTTGTCCTGTTTCTTGAATACCTTCGTTTCCCAGTGTTAAACCATAATACACATAACGGCTGCAAGCAGGAAGCAAATCAGATTCCCAACGATTTATTATTCTCGTTGTATTATCTCCGCCAATAGATATATTTTTCGTAGTCCATGTGTATTCAGCATTTTGACTTAACCATTGGGCAAGCAGATCCGCATATCCTTTTCCCGGTGCAGCTCCTGTCCCGGCTGGAGTAGATGAACCCATGATAGTAAGCGAATAATCGTTGGAAACTTGATTGGATATCGTAATTTCCTTTGAGTCAGAAATAAAAGTTCTATCTGCAAATGTAGCGGTTGCTGTAACGATTACAACACCGTCTTGGCGTGGATAAAGTTTTCCTCCTTCTGTAATTCGCGCAATGTCTTCGTTATCCACACTCCATTTAATGACAGGACAAAACGTATTTACAGGCGTTATTGCGACATCCATTTGCATAGGTTGTCCGCAGGAACTGATATTGTTACCCGATACTGTAAGCGCAGTAGCCCATTTGGCGTCACTTAATTCTTCTACCTTAATAGCGTTGATATATATAAAAGCCCCAAGCCATTTGGTAATTTCAAGTGTGATCGTACCTTCCCTGTTAGGTGTTACCGGGTCTGAAACAAATATATTTTTGATATTTTGGTTCACGCCGGGACCGCACATATCTCTTCCGCTCATTTGATGAATACCTGTGACAGAAGAAGAACCTGCTATATTAATAATGCCTATCCTGTTTTCCGTTTCATTGCGGCTTCCAAAAACAGAAAACCGATACATTTTGTTTGTATTCAATTTTTTGAAAAGAAGGGAGCCTTTATCGCCAACATACAAGAAATCTTCTGTTGCTGTAGCAATTGCAAGATCATTAAGCAAAGCCGGATCGGGATCGGTCAAACCACCGTTACGAACACCATTGAACGGAAAAGAGCTGCCTGTTTCCAGAACATAAGCGCCTGTCGAATTGTCAGAAAACACAATATTAAGGCTCGTTCCTGCTGGTACTCCTGCGTCGCCATTATCGTAAATATTGTTCCAGTAATTGCCGTTTACATCAGGACTTTCGGTAAGGCTACCATCAAGTCCGTCGTTGTTTTTTCCAAAATCAATATAAAATTTTTTTTCTGCTTTAAAAATACTGTATCCGTCATATTCCTCAATCTTCATGGCATTTATGTAAGCATAGCCTCCAGTAAGAATACCAAGTTCAAAAAGGATTTCTCCATTTGCTTTTGGAGCAACAAAGCCCGATACAAAAATAGTATTATCATTGCCATTCGCAATTTCTGCTCCTATGTTCGAACCGCTGGTCTGAAGAGTACCATGACTTCCATTTGCTCCGCTTATAGAAAAAATTGAAGTGCGTACCGTATTTTCCTGACAGCAGCCGAATACATAAAACTTATAAACTTTGGCAGGATTAAGGTTTTTTAAAACAAAAGCTCCTTTATCGCCTCTATTATTATCGAGGAAAAAATAATCTTCGGTTGCAGTAGCTATAGCTAAATCTCCCAAAAAAGCTGGATTTGGGTTTAATAACGAACCATTATTTTTTCCATTAGCCTGAAAAAGCCTTGTTGTTTCAAGAACAAAGCCGGTATTTTCATTAAAAGAATTAATCAACTCGACAATATAGCCGGCAGCCTTACTTGAAGGCGATCCGTCCTCGTCGCTGACAATATTATTCCAATAGTTTCCGTTTCTATCAGCACCCGCAGTTATATTACCATTAACATCATCGCTCTTGCCAAAATCAAGATAAAGTTTTTGGGTTAATGTCTGTCCCGATATATGAGAAAGAGCGATAAAAAAAATTGAAAGGGAAAAAATTATAGACTTTTTCATAATTCATATTAAAAATATACGACAAAGGTACGATTTTTGATTAATTATTGAAAATTTTTATTGTAAGGAGGCTGTTTTGAAACAGCCTCCTTATGTAGAAATTATTATTAGCGAACAATGACCTTACTTACTTTACTTGTATTTCCGGTCGTAGCTTTTACGATATAAATTCCTTTCATTCCAACTTGTACTTGATTCATCCTGCCGGCAATTTCTTGTCCGGAAAGAGAATACACTTTCAAAGAAACCGGATTGCCATCTGCTGCTATTGCGCGGATAGTTCCATTTTCAACAATAATATTGATGGCATCGGAATTATTTATTACCAATGGGATTCCCACTTCATCATCCCAACTGCCGCGCAGCTTGACATTATCTATCAACAACGTATGAGCATTGGGAACGGCGATATTAGGACTTATTGCAATCGAAATTTTGTCGAATTGATTTGCAGGATAATTAGAATTATCTGCTAATTTATCCCATATATTAGTGACATTACCCGTTTGGCGAAGAGGACTATTGGGTACATTAGGTTGCCTGTAAGGTATAGAATATTCTTTCAAAGTCATGTGATCGAATATAACATGGACTTCCTGCCACTCTCCGTTGCCGGTATATCGACCCGGATCATATTCTTCATAATAAGTAAGCGTTTGCAATTGGTTGCTATTCGCGGGGTCGGTTGATTGTTGCAATCTTAGTCCGAAACGCAGACTGTAGGCTCCTTCCGGAATCTGGGCAAGAAATGAAATTCCTACATAATCACGCGGATCGAATTTGAAAGGCACTTGTACGCCAAAATATTTACTGGCATCACTCGTTGCGGGAACTGTGATAGTAAGCACTTTTCCTGATGCGGGAGAATTGGCGGGAGCATCGTTATCATAATTTGCAGAAAATCCTGCAAGATTTGTGTTATAAAACGGAGTGTTAAGAACATCGTCGTAATTGCAAATCAGAACACTCTTTGCCGGCTGAGGCTCCGGTTCGTCTTCCCATGTAGTACGCAACTTAATATCATCTATATAAAGCGTAAAAGCAGGTTTATTATCATACGCAGCGGGAACAATCACAATTCGGTCGTATTGATCAGCTGGAAAATCAGGATTTTGAGCTAATCTGTATTCTAAACAGTCATTCGTTGCTGTACCGGTAAGTAATCCCGCAAATTGAACATGGACTTCTACCCATTCTCCATTGCCATTGTATCTATCATTATAGTTACCTAATTTCTGAATCCGGGTATTGCCATACCAGTTGCCTTGCTGACCTTCAGAAGCCGACTGTTCCAGTTTTATTCCGAAACAAGGATTAACGTCTTCCGGAATTTGAGCAAGAAATGAAATCCCTACATATTCGCGAGGATCAAAAGTAAAATCCAATGGGATTGTCACAAAAGCATTCGTACCTCCGCTCAAATTATTCGCGGGTACTTCAAAAACGCCCACTTGTCCAGACGCAGGAGAATCAGCGGGAGCGTCATCATAATAACTGTCCACCATTCCATTTACTTCCACGTATGGAAAGACATCATCGAAATTGCAGACCATGATATTCGCGCTTGGCTCTGGTTCACCCGGTTCATCCGGATCGGTTGGCCATGAAGTATATAATTGAATGTTATCTATATTTAGCGTAAATGCCGGCTTATAGTCGTATCCCGCAGGTACAAGAACTATCCTGTCATATTTGTCCGCAGGGAAATCAGGATTTTGTTCTAATCTGCCGCCTAAACAATTATCGCCGCTTACGTTTCGCAAACAATTAACCAATGCATCAAAGCTAATACGAACTTCATGCCAAACTGTTGCATCAGCGCCTTGGTATCTGAAATAAGAATTCCAATCCTGAATCCGGGTGTCTGCATAATAGTTGCCGTCAATACCTTCGGAAGCTGTTTGTTCCAGTTTCAACGCAAAAGAAGGGTTTACACCTTCCGGAACTTGAACACTAAATGAAAACCCTACATAATCGCGCGGATCAAAAGTATCATTCAATTCTATTGCAAACCAAGTGCCACCTTCATTATTCGCAGGAATCTTAACAGTGAGCATATTTCCGGATGCAAGAGAACCCTCTGGAGCTTGGCCGATAGCATAGACCAAATCTTCATTGCCATCAAATCGAGCGGGCTGAACATCATCAAAATTACAAATCATTTTGCCTTGTGCATTCATAGCCAAAACACAAATACAAAAAATCAAAGAGATAAAAATTCGTTTCATAAATAAACAGTTTTAAATTTTAAAAAAGGTTACATTTTTGAAACAAAGGTAAAAGATATTCAAACGCGAGAAATGTATGTTTTTGTCAGATGATTGTACTTTTTTGAATATTATACGCTAAATACCAAGTCCGTCAACAAATGCATCTTCAATGGCTTTGGTTTGTATGATTCTGGAATTGGGAGGAACACTATGCGTAAGCCAGACATTTCCACCGACAACGGTTCCTTTTCCTATCGTGATGCGGCCAAGAATTGAAGAATTGGAATAAACGGTAACATTATCTTCCAGAATAGGATGACGAGGTAAGTCGATTGGATTTCCGGCTTCGTCCAATACAAAATTCTTCGCGCCGAGAGTAACCCCTTGATATAAACAAACATGATTTCCAATAATTGCTGTTTGTCCGATTACGACACCCGTTCCGTGATCAATACTAAAATATTCTCCGATTACCGCTCCGGGATGAATGTCTATTCCCGTATCTGCATGCGCCATTTCGGATATAATTCTCGGAATTAACGGGATTTTCGATAGAAATAATTCATGGGCAATACGGTAATTCAATAAAGCTTTTATTGCCGGATAACAGAAAATAATTTCTCCGCAGCTTTTTGCTGCCGGATCGTTATCGTAAATAGCTTTTACATCGGTTGACAACAAGCGTTTGATTTCCGGTAATTTATCAATAAAAATAAACGTTTTTTCTTTCGCATCCTTTTTAGCGCTTTCGTCGTTTGATTCAAACACTAAAGCTCTATAAATCTGATCAAACAATAAATGATATAAATTCTCGGTATTGACGCCAGCCTGATACTGAACGGAATTTTCCGTTACCAAAGGATTACCGAAATATCCGGGAAAAATAATCTCCCGGATAACTTCAATAATTCCCTTTAATGTTTGAACAGATGGAAGTTGCTTATCATACACAGGAATATAGCGATAGTTCGGATTATGAACATCGGTCAGTTCCCAAACGGTTTTATTTATCAACTCTTGTAAATCCATAATTTATATGATGTATTCAACTGTTTTTATAAGGGATATTCTTCGAAAGCATACAGTAAAGTGGATAAATACCGTTCTCCCGTATCCGGCAAAATAACAACGATTCGCTTACCTTTATTCTGTGGCTCTTGCGCTACTTGGACCGCAGCGAATAACGCAGCTCCGGAAGATATTCCGACAAGTAGTCCCTCCGCTTTTGCAACCTGACGGGAAGTCAGTATAGCTTGGTCATTCGTCACTGTAATAATACGGTCAACCACGCTTGCATCGTATGTTTTCGGAACAAATCCGGCTCCTATTCCCTGAATTTTATGAGGACCGGCTTTTCCGCCCGATAGAACTGGAGAATCAGCTGGTTCAACGGCAATAATTTCAATGGCTTGATTCACTTCTTTAAGCCGTTTACCTACGCCGCTTATGCTGCCGCCGGTTCCTACACCAGCAACAACAATATCGACTTGCCGGTCGGTATCTCTCAATATTTCTTCGGCAGTTGTCTTATAATGAATATCAGGGTTCGCCGGATTTTCAAATTGGTTCAGTATGATTGAGCCGCTGGTTTCTTTCTGTAATTCACGAGCTTTAGCGATGGCTCCAGACATACCATCCACACCGGGAGTAAGGACTATTTCAGCTCCCAAAGCCTTGAGTAACGATCTGCGTTCCACACTCATGGTTTCGGGCATCGTAAGAATCAAGTGATAGCCTTTTGATGCAGCAACAAAAGCCAATCCAATACCGGTGTTTCCACTTGTAGGTTCAATAATTACCCCTCCTTTGCCGAGCATGCCTTTTTTCTCAGCGTCGTCGATCATGGCAATGGCAATACGGTCTTTTATGCTTCCCGCCGGATTAAAATATTCCAACTTGGCAATTATTTTAGCATCAATTGAAAAATGTTTTTCAAATGAAGCAAGTTCCAAAAGCGGAGTATTACCTATTAATTCTGTTAAATTTTTTGCTATCTTTCCCATATCAATTTGTATAATTTATTTTTTGCAAAGTTAATTCCAAAATTGCAATAATAAAATAGCATAAATATGGTATTTTTGTAATTTAATGCAATTTACTACCTTTGCACATTATGAGAACATTTATTTTAGCAGATAATCAAGATATAACAAGAATTGGAATTGAAAGTCTGATAGTAGAGTCATTGCAATATCAATCGATAGAAATAGCTTCAAACTTAGATATATTGAAGCGCTTATTAAGAATGCATCCAGATGCGGTGGTCGTCATTGACTATACGCTTTTTGACTTTGAATCACCTTCACAGATGCTTAATCTTAAAGCATCTGTTCCTGATTCTTCATGGATTCTATTTTCCTACGAACTTAGTATCGGGTTCATCCGAAATGTTTTACTATCGGATTCCTTATTAAATATGGTGATGAAAAGCGACGGCATTGAAGAAATAAATGAGGCTTTGGCTGAATCTTTTTCAGGCAATCGGTTTATATGCAGGAGCGCTAACCGGATTCTTGAAGAAGAGCGGATAGAGGATGAAAACATAGAAAGACTTACTTTTTCCGAAAAAAATATTTTGCGGCAAATAGCAGCAAGCAAAAGCACCAAAGAGATTGCTTATGAAATGAATTTAAGTTTTCATACTATCAATACTCATCGTAAAAACATTTTTCGTAAAATCAAAGTCAACAATGTCCACGAGGCGATAAAATATGCCTTTCGTTCCGGAATAGCAGATGTGGCGGATTATTATATATGAGGCTTCGTGAACTGTGCCGGACTCGAACCGGCGACCCCTACCCTGTCAAGGTAATGCTCTGAACCAACTGAGCTAACAGTTCTATTTCATTCTCATACGAAAATTATAACAAATAATTAACGTATGAGAAATGATATCTTAGAATTTATATCCCAAAGTAACTAATCCTTTGAGTGTTTGGTTAGTGAAAGTACCTTGGAAAGAATCAGCTTCTGCTCCATTGACAACAACCGGACTAAAATAGTATAAATCGTCTTTTTGAGTCCTAAACACCAAAGCAAAATCACCATAGAATCGAGACGTAAATCGGAATCCGACGCCTGCCGTCAGATAGTTAACATCGCCGGAAAGTGTATAATGAGGAATTGTACCGACGGTTTCTACAACTTTTCCTGTAGCTTTAATGTCCGATTGATACGGATTTTGCGCCCAAGCATATCCCAAACGTCCCGAAAACATAGGAGTAAAGCGAAATTCAACTCCGGCTCTAACCGTAGATGTACTTTTGTAATCTTCACTCATTAAACTATTAACATCTTTAAGATTATATCTATTATTATCCTTCAAGTTCATTGCAGAATAATTTTTATTTTCATAATCCAGACTCATACTGGCACGCTCGCCTAAAACCGCAGCAATACTGAAAGTCAAAGTTCCCGGAGTACGAAAATAATAATTTATATAAGCGTCATCCGGCGTATACTGTTTTCCAACTTCTTTATCATCTATATAAATATCTCTTGGGGTAATGGATGCATTAAAATAATCGGTCATTGTGTACCATGTCGGAGTATGATAAGATAATCCTATACGCAAGGCATCAACAGGTCTATAAATTACACCTAATTTGAATTGAAAACCCGAACCTTGCGTTTCAAGGTAATTCCATAAATTAAAGCCGCTTCCTGATACATCTAAAAATTTTTCATCATAATTAGATGTCATTCTATATGATATATCGGTGATTGAAAAGGTGGCGCCCCAATAGAATTTATCCAGTATATTCGAACCAATTGTAAAATCATACGATTCGATTATTCCCTTTTCCGAGACTTTTAAGGACGGACTCACAAGCTCATTTTCATCCAATAAACTTACGTATTCATTGGACGAATTTTCTTTAGGATTAATCAGGCCTCCATACCATGCTAAGCCGCTTAACCAAGGAATATTAGAATTGTTATAAGGATCATCATCTAATGAAGAATTATATATTCCATTAGTTGATAATGCTATATAATCCGTTAATGATGACTTCATTCCTGCTGAAGATGCACTATAAGTATGATCGAAACTTTTTATTCGGTTATAATTGAAACCGAAATTCAGCGATAGCATACTCCCTTTTATCAAAGGATAATAAATAATAGAAGAAATATTATCAAAACTAAATTTGGTATTACTTTCCTGAATTGTATTTCCTCCTGTTAAAGAAGAAGCTAAACTCATATTGGCGAGTATTTCCGAACTGCGATAGATTCCAATTCCTGCAGGATTAATAGCTACCCCCGTCACATCTCCTCCCAAAGCTCCGAATGCGCCACCCATTGCCTGACCGCGTGCAGTTCCCGACAAATCATTATTTGAATAACGATATGCGTCTAATTCCCCTTGACCAAACGATAAGACATAAACCAAAAACGCTATTATAAATAATAGATTACGTTTCATCATAATAAAATTTTAATTAGTTAATTTTACCTTCTACCACCGCCACCACCGGATGAGGAACGACCGCCTCCGCCACCGCCGCCGGAATATCCGCCACCGCCGTAAGAACCGCCTCTACTACCTCCTGATGAGTAACTACCTGAAGAAGAGGAACGAGAAGAACCACCGCTATAACTGCCGTATGACGAATTCGAATTGCCAGATGAGTGAGTAGAATAGTTTCCGGACGAATTGTTGCTACGAGAACTGCTGTTATTTGAAACCGAAGGCGCCGCTGAGCGTGTTCTTGTTTCTGAACTAACTGTTCCGTTATTATAATTCGAACGATCTCCTTCATATCGTGAAGCGCCTCCTTGACGGGTTGTTGTAATATTTTCGCGTGAATCGACTCCGCTACTTCTTGTTGAAGTACTTCCTTGACGGGTTGTAGCAATATTTTCACGTGATATTCTGCTACTTCTTGTTGAATTCATATAAGAGGAACGTCCCGCTGTAGAGCCAATAGAATTTCCGCGCGTAACGCCAGAACGGGCAGAGTTACGACCGCTAGCAAAACTGCTTTGACGACCGTTATTATAATGGCCTCTACCATTATGATAATAACCGCCGCCGCCGGAATAGTAATGTCCGCCGCCATACCAGCCGCCGCCATAGAAGTACGGATTTCCATACCAACCCCAGCCGTAATAGCTTGGATAATATCCATACCAACCGCCGTAAAACCACGGATCATACCAGCCGCCGTAAAACCATGGATCGTACCAACCATAATACCATGAATTATACCATCCACCATAATAATAAGGATAACGATAGCCGTAATAAGGACTATCCCATCCATAGCCTCCATTAATATTGATGGATAAGCCGGAAGAAGACGGTTCATCAAAATCTAACTCGTAAGTATTGCCATCGTAAGAAATGTTCACATTATCGGCGCCGACGATAGTAATTTTGGATGGATCGTGGAATTTGACGATTCGTTGAGTTAACTCGCCATCAACATATTCCGGAGCTTGTGCATCGGAATCGCTCGCCGCTTCATCAACATAATAACCGTCGTCTATATAACGTCTGTTATATTCATCCACATCCCGTTCGCTTGAAACCGTTGCTGCGACTACAACCGAACTTGCCTTTTCAGTTTTTAAAACCTCTTTTTTCTGAGGTTCTACTTTTTTATTTTTGGAGGAAAAATACACATCATCTCCAAATGCATCGTTTTGAGCCATTGCCGATACAGCAATGAACATCAACACAAACAACACATAGTTTTTAATCGTTTTCATAGTAAATATCCTTTTTTAAATGTAAATATTAGCTTTTTTATAATCATTTGACATTAAATAAAATCAAAAGTTTAAACATGTAACTTTTATTTTGATACAAAAATAAATTAAAAAAACAAATTAAACAAGATTTTTTCTTTTTTTAACTAAAAGTACAAGTTATGTAGCCCGTCACTCATGGGCATCGCTGGCTTTTCAGGAAGGTGTTCATATTGCAACTATCAGCCATGGCATGGGACATGAATCGGAGAAAACAACCCGAATTTATGTCTCGCAACTCGATAATTCCGATTTTTGCGAGGCAAACAGGAAAGTCCTGTCGCGGATTGTTACTCCTATTTTTCATTCTTTTTCTTTCTGATTTCAAGAGAAAAACGTATTTTTGCAGAACATTTAAGGGAGAGATGAAGCGCTTTTTTATCTATTTAGCCTATAATGGCACGAATTATTGCGGTTGGCAAAATCAGCCGAATGGAATTTCTATTCAACAAAAAATAGAAGAAGCCCTAAATATTTTTTTGCGAAAGCCTTTGTCAATCACCGGAGCCGGAAGAACCGACGCTGGGGTTCATGCCCGCTTGATGGTTGCCCATTTCGATTGGGAAGACGAAACTATTGATTTACCTTTCCTGACCGAAAAACTGAATTGCCTGTTGCCGAAAGATATTTCTATCTATAAAATATTGCCGGTTACACCCGAAGCCCATGCTCGGTTCGATGCTATTTCCAGAACTTACAAGTATTATGTCTGCCAAGAAAAAGATCCTTTTGCCTATCCTTTTTATTATAGAATCAATTCGCTTCCGGATTTTGAAAAAATGAACGAAGCGGCAGTTATTATTCCGGAATATACCGATTTTACAAGTTTTAGCAAGTTGCATACAGATGTAATGACAAATAATTGCAAAATTCTACAAGCCGGCTGGAAGCAAGAGAAAACAGGTTGGGCTTTTACGATTCAGGCCGACCGTTTTCTACGAAATATGGTACGGGCTATTGTTGGGACATTATTGGAGGTTGGACGAGGGAAACTTTCTTTGAACGGTTTTCGGCAAGTAATCGAATCTAAAAACAGAGGAAATGCAGGAACTTCAGTACCCGGAAACGCTTTATTTCTGGTCGATATTGAATATCCGGCTTCTATTTTCACAGTAAATTAAAAAAAACATATATATATAATGAAATCGAAAATTGTTTTTACCATTTTTTTATTGACTGTTGTTGTTCGCTTGATTCAGGCGCAAACGGCAGGTGAATTGTTTGTCAAATTACCTGAATCGGCATTTTTAACATTATCCGTTTCCGACCGTATGGATTTAATCGACATGTATAAAGCCGGAGAAAAAGCAGTCGTAAAAAACCGCTTTGATGATTCCTGTTCAATACTTAGTTTGACTGATGATTATTTACAGCTTCAGACCGGCGGAAATACGCTGGAACTATTTATTCTTCCAATGATTAACGATTCCAAAATTGTGGGTATAATTCAAACGGTTTGTGCGCCGGTTTGCGATAGTAACCTCGAATTTTATACTATCGCGTGGAAAAAATTAACAACTTCAGTTTTTATAACTTTTGCAGGTAAATACGATTTTCTTAAAGAAGGAATCCATCTGGAAGAAGAAAATGTTAAAAACGCACTTATTCTTCTCGACATCTCTTTGATGAAATTGCATTATGAACCTGATAAACAGGAATTACAGCAATATTATACAACACCCGATTATTTGAGCGAAACTGATAGAGACATAGTAACACCCTATTTGACAGGAACACCTAAACAATTCAAATGGAATCGGATGCGTTTTGAATGATTAATTCTATTTAAAAATAAACCGATAACCCAAGCGGCTGTCAAGGAGTTCTTTTTTCTCCACTTGAAATTCTTTCATAATATACCACTGCGCTTGTTGCACCCACTCGCGGAAATCTGTTTTCTTTTGATAATGAGGAATATATTCCAATAATTTATCTAATTCAAAATCGTTTGCCACAACGCCTGCACCGGCTGAAGAAACTTCAAACGCATTACAAGCTTGTTCAATATGAGTAGGCACCATCAAAACCGGTTTTCCCATATATATTGCTTCACACACCGACTCAAATCCGGCTGTTGTTGCGTATGCTTTACAACCCGCCATGTATTTGATAAAAAGTTTATCATTCAAACGATAAAACGATAAATGGTCGTTAATGATGGTCACATCTTCTACACCTTTTCTGTCCCAGAAAAAATCGATAAAAACATCGGGATGCTTTTCCTGAAACAGGATTATCTCATCTGCATAAGTATCGTTCAGCATATAGCCGTGTATATAATTTCCATCGCTTAAAGCCGCTTCAAGTACATCTTTTCTTAATAACGGAGGAATTACGACAATCCGGCTTTCCGGCACATTGTCCATTTTATTTATCGAAAGCGCAAATAGTTTTGATGTTTTAATACAAGTGATGCGGGTAAAAAAACGCAGCAAGCTAAGCTCTACTTTATTAGCATGAGGGAATTGAAATTCGGGATGAAGGAAAATATATTGATGAGCTATGCACACATAAGGGATTTTCGGCGGAAAAAAAGCGTATGCTAATCCCGTCAACATCTCGTAAAAATTAACAACAATATCTATATCTAAGTTTTTAATCTGTTTGCGTATATAATGGATGCTTTTCAGATAAGAACCTGTTTTGATAAGATTATAAATAATGCTTGCCCAGATATTTGCCTGTTTATTTTTGGAAGCCGGAAGAAAATTAGGACTGTTAAACCGCAAAACTTCGGATTGTATATTCTCCAAAAAGAAAGAAGGAAGTTCCCTACGGTTGCTTTTACCAACCATAACAGCCACTACTTCATGACCATTTTTTGTTAATATTTCGCGCAGAGCAATAGCTTGGGTCAGATGTCCCCTCCCCTCTCCTTGAACCACAAATAAAAACTTCATTGTATATTTTTAGTTTTTTTTAGTTCTTTTACGAGGCAAATATAAGTCATTTCCTTAAGAAAATAAAAAAAGATAAGGGAAAATTTTATTAATAGAGAGAAAAGATTTATTTTTGCACTCCGAAACAATAAAATAAATAAACCCTATAAACAATGGCAAAAAAAAAGGCAACAGCTCCTACACAAGTAGAAGCGAACGTAGGTGAAATCTTTTCAAAATCCGAAAGGTTTATTGAAACATACAGAAATCATGTTTTTATCGCAGTAGCGGCTATAGTTTTGATTGTAATAGTAATCCTCAGCATCCGCCACTATTATTTCGTTCCAAAAGAAAAAGAAGCGCAAGCGGCTATTTTTCCGGGAGAAAATTATTTCGCAAATCAACAATGGGAGCTGGCTTTGAATGGAAATGAAGCAGATTACATTGGATTCCTTAATATTATAGAAGATTACGGAATGACTAAAACAGCTAAATTGGCAAAAGTATATGCCGGAATTTGCCTTTACCACCTGAATCAACCGGAAGAAGCATTAAAATATTTGAAAAAATATAAAGCAGGCGATAAAGTACTTGCTCCGGGAATAAAGGGATTGATAGGTGATTGTTATGTTGATTTAGGACAGGTTGCGGAAGGTATAAAATATTTTGATCATGCTGCTTCTGAATTAAATAACGATTTACTAAGCCCTATTTATTTGAAAAAAGCTGGAAGGGCTTACGAAAGCATCTTTGATTATACTAATGCTATAAAAATGTATCAAACAATTAAAGATAAATATCCTTTATCTCAGGAAGCAAGCGATATAGATAAATACATTGAGCGCGATAAATTACAAATCAAATAATGGCTACTCAATATCAAAAGTTGATCAATTACAATCCCGAAAATGTGCCGGACGCAAGTGCTATGCGTTTTGCGATTATTATTTCCGAATGGAATCCGGAAGTCACCGAGAAGTTGGAGGAAGGTGTTTATAAAACCTTGCTTAAATACGGCGCTAAAACTGAAAATATTTGGATGATTCACGTACCGGGTAGTTTCGAATTGATTTATGCTACCAGACGTATAATCGGGAGCGTCAAACCTGATGTTATTATCGGATTGGGATGCATTGTACGAGGTGATACTCCGCATTTTGATTATGTTTGTTCAGGAATTACACAAGGTTATGCAAGACTAAATGCCGAAGGAGACATTCCCTGTGTATTCGGACTTTTAACTACAGATAATCTGCAACAAGCCATTGATCGTTCCGGAGGAAAATATGGAAATAAAGGCAATGAATATGCAATAACTGCAATTAAAATGGCGCATCTGGCTAATACATTTAAATAATTATAAATTATGAATTAAAGGGGACTTACAATTTCCTAAATAATTCATAATTCATTAATTCATAATTCAAAAATATGCTTACACTAAAAGTCATAACAGAAAATACACAGGAAGTCGTTGATAAATTGGCTAAAAAGCATTATGATGCTCAAATTGTTATCAATGAAGTGATCGAAACTGATCAAAAGAGAAAAACTTTACAGCAAGTGTTAGATAAAAATTTAGCCGAGATAAACCAATTGTCAAAATCCATAGGGCAATGGATGAAGAACGAAGAAGAGGAAACTGCCGAAATTGCACGTTCCAAAGTAAGCGCCTTGAAAGACGGCAACAAGCAGTTGGAAATTGACATGAAAGAGGCGGAAAAACGTTTAATCGAACTTCTTTACCAAATTCCGAATCTTCCCAGCGACCGGGTTCCTGAAGGTAAAAATGCAGAAGATAATATAATAGAAAAAACAGGCGGCGAGATTCCCGTTTTGTACGAAGGTGCCCTTCCACATTGGGAATTAGCAAAAAAATACGATTTAATTGATTTTGAATTAGGCGTTAAGATTACCGGCGCCGGCTTTCCGGTTTATAAACAAAAAGGCGCTCAACTTCAACGCGCTTTGATTAATTTCTTTCTTGATAATGCCCGCAAAGCCGGATATATTGAAATTCAACCGCCTTATTTAGTCAATCCGGAATCCGGTTACGGAACCGGCAATTTACCCGATAAAGAAGGGCAAATGTATTATTCTGCAGTGGATGATTTATATTTGATTCCTACAGCAGAAGTACCGGTTACTAATATCTACCGCGATGTGATTTTAGATGGAAAAGACCTGCCGATCCGGAATACTGCCTATTCGGCTTGTTTTCGTCGTGAAGCTGGTTCTTACGGAAAAGATGTTCGCGGACTGAACCGTTTGCATCAATTCGATAAAGTGGAAATTGTGAGAATTGACAAACCGGAACATTCCTACGAATCACTGCAAGAGATGGTCGATTATGTGCAATCGCTTGTAGAAAAGTTAGAATTGCCTTGGCGAATCCTTCGTCTTTGTGGTGGAGACATGAGTTTCACATCAGCTTTGACTTTCGATTTTGAAGTATTCTCTGCAGCGCAGAAACTTTGGTTGGAAGTCAGTTCAGTCTCTAACTTCGAAAGCTATCAGGCAAACCGTTTGAAATGCCGTTACCGTGATGAAAATAAAAAAATACAACTTTGTCATACTCTGAACGGAAGTGCATTGGCGTTGCCTCGAATTGTAGCTGCTTTGCTGGAAAATAACCAAACTCCGGAAGGAATCCGAATCCCAAAAGTACTCCAATCCTATACCGGCTTCGACTGGATTAAATGAAGATTCTGTTTGTTTATTGCAAAAAACAAGTGTTCCAATCATTCCTTTTTTTCCGCCATTAACTGTGCATACGATTTGCTGGTAGTCACAACATAAACGCCCAGAAAAACAAGTGCAGTAGCGCTTCCTTTTACCCAGCCGAATTGGTCCATTCCAACAGTTACTGCAACAAGAGACGAAACAATGGGTTGTATGTAATTATACATGCTGACGATGGTCGGACGTAAAAATTTTTGTCCGATGGGAATAAGCAAATAAGCAAAAAATGTGGCAAGAGCTACTACATAAATGATTTGCAAATATATATTCGTTGGAATTTCGGCATACTGAACCTTCACAATATCTTTCCAGCAAAAAGGCAGACAACAAACTGAGGCAAACAAAAACATCCATTTCATAAGCGTTACCGAACTGTATTTCAAAATGACATTTTTGAAAGCAGATAAATAAATAGCAAAAGAAAATGTACTCAACAAACACAACAGACTTCCGGTGATAGTCGTTCGCTGTTGACCGGTTGAACTTCCGGTAAGTATCAGTAACAAAGCGCCTGAAGCTCCGATTAATACGCCAATAGCTTTTTTCCAAGTAATCGGTTCTTTCAGAAAAAAAGCCGCCAGAATCATTGTTATAATAGGAGCAGTCGTAGAAATAACCGCCGCATTGATGGGCGATGTATGCGATAAACCCACGATAAAAGTCATCTGATTGATGGAAATTCCAAAAAGAGAAGCTCCTAAAAGCAATCCTAAATCACGAAAAGGAACCGATTCTTTCTTTGTAAATAACGATAATATCCAAAAAAGGACAGTTGCTCCCCCAATCCGGTAAAAAGTTAATGCAAAAGCAGAGCAAACCTCTTCATGCAACAGAATATTTTTTGCAATTGGAGTATTAAGTCCAAAAATAATATAAGCTACAAACAGAGCGGCATGTCCCCTGAAATTTCTATCTTGCATATTGCCTTTTTGGCTGCAAAGGTACAACTTTTTTACTACAAGTAAAAGTTTGTAGCAATACTATCGCTAATGGCGCAAACAACAAAGGCTTGAGCTATGCTCACTGAGTTAATTTTCCCCTTCTTTAGTCGAATTTCCTCCGAAAATACTCCCATAGCGATGGTATTCGTAAGCAATGCTTTGCTCTTTCAAATAATGCAGCAATTCCAGTCGTCCTTTAATTAGAGGTTTTCTATCAGCAATGTATTTACCGAGTTTAGCCGCCTTTTGATAAATAGCGTCCGATACTGTCGGCGAAACGATACGAATCCGTTCGTATTGTTCCATATCTTCGATAAAATTGGTTTCATCCTGAATAACTGTTTTTATACCGGCTAATACAGAAACCGCTTTCCGGAGAGCTGTAAGATTTGGGTTGTTTTCCGATATACTTACCAATAAATTGCTTCCTGCTGCATTTGCGGCAATCATTACCAAAAGGACATCTGCCAGATTATCCGTTTCTTGTACGCGAAATCCCATATTTTTTACAGGAAGATATCGGAATATATTTTCCTCGCCATAAATATGGCAAACATCTTTTTCTTGCGAAAATTCTTCTTTCCAAATTTTCCTATAATTAGAGAAAGCAAAATTCACGCGGTCTTTGTCGAGTTCGTCTGAAACTAAGTTACTTAATCCGGTCGCATGTTCGGAATCAAGAATCTGGTTCTCGGTAAATTCTACAAAACAAGAGACATAATTTGGTCCTCCGGCTTTAATTCCACCGCCGAAAGCAGAACGCTTCATTCCCCCGAACGGTTGACGGCGTACAATAGCGCCAGTTATTCCTCGATTGATATACAAGTTTCCGGCTTCAATACTGTTTTTCCAGTAGGCTTGCTCTTCTTCATCCAAACTTTGCAACCCGGCTGTCAATCCATATTTCGAAGAATTGGCATAAGCAATTCCCTGCTCCAGATTATCAACGCAAACTACAGACAAAAGCGGAGCAAACAGTTCATTTTTAAATGCATATCCTGTTGGCTTAACACCCCATTTTACAGTGGGTTTCAAAATGTATTTCTTTTCATCAACAAATTCGGGAGCAACCAACCATGATTCGCCTTCTTCGAGATGTTCAATAGCATACAGCAATTTTTCGTTTTGATTGTCAATCATTGGACCAACATAATTCATTGTGTCCCATACGCTTCCTGTACGCAGACTGGTAACGGCATCTTTCAATTTCGATTGAAAGGTTTTATCTTCATACGTTTTTTTGTCAACCAATAACAGTGAACAAGCGGAACATTTTTGTCCCGCATTACCAAATGCCGACGAAACAACATTTAATATGGCATGGTCTTGATCGGCATCGGCAGTAATGATTATTGCATTTTTTCCTCCGGTTTCCGCAGAAAGAGGCGTGCGCGGACTATTTTCCAATAAGCGGAAAGCAGTATCTGTTCCTCCGGTTAAAATCACATGCTTGATGGACGGATGAGCCGTTAAGTAATTCAATGCTGTTCGTTCGGCAGGGCAAACCACTTGCAAAGCGCTTTTCGGAATGCCTGCATCCCAGAAACATTTTGCGAATAGCCAAGCAATTGGAAGCGCAACCGTAGCCGGTTTCAGGATAACCGAATTTCCTCCGGCAAGCGCTGCAACAACACCGCCCACAGGAATTGCAAGCGGAAAATTCCAAGGCGGAATTACCAGAATGATTCCTTTCGGTTGATAAGAAACTGTTGATAAATCGTCGAACAACTTCATGGATATTGGATAATAGCGGCAAAAATCAATGGCTTCGGATACTTCCACATCACCTTCGGTAAATGTTTTTCCTGTGATTGCAGCCATACAGCCAATTAAATCTCCGCGATTATCACTAAGATTTTCCGCCACTTTATGCAATATTTTATTGCGCCTGTCCAATGAAGTTGTCCTCCATCTGGAAAAATCTTTTTCTGCAGCTTCAACGATTTTCTCAATCTGTTCCATAGATGATAAATTCGCTTCACAAAATGCAACTTCATCATTACGACTCCGATCGCGATAGATTTTTTTATTTTCCGTAAAAAACTCTCTATTGCCTATTTGAACCGGAACGATGAATTTTTTTTCATTCACCGTAGTTTCCCATTTTTTCAATACATCTAACGCCCATTTACGGTTTTGCGGTAAATCGAGATCGGTATCTGGCTCATTAACGAAGGTATGTATATCTTCTGACGGAACAGTTTTTTCATTCCGATTCTGTTTACGGAAAGGAGTAGTCTGAATAGTATCTTTCATATTATAGGCTTCGATAAACTGCTCAGCTAAGAAATTCCAGTGCTGACTATCTAATTTCAGATTAAAGGTATAGCTTAAAAAATTATCTTTTCCTGTATTTTCATCCAACCGGCGCACAAGATAAGAAATTGCATTTAAAAAATGATTGGCTTTTACAACTGGCGTGTAAAGAATAATATGTTTTTTTAATTTACGCATTACACGTGGCAAGTTATTTGCCATTCCCTCAAGCATTTCAAAAGTAACATATTCTAAAACGCCATTTTTCTCAGCCAAGAGATGAGCATAAGCAATAGTAAAGTAATTATGCGATGCGACACCTATGTGACAGGCTTTAGCATTTTCAGGTAATAAAGCCTTATCTAAAATATTCAAATAATTAGCATCTACTTCAACTTTGGTAGGATAAATCGGACTCGGCCATCCTCGCAATGATGAAATAATGTTTTCCATCTGCATATTAGCGCCTTTTACCAAGCGCATTTTGATAGGCGCTCCTCCTTCTGATACACGTTTTTTTGCAAAATTTAGCAATCGTTCTTGAAAACCGGAAGCGTCGGGAAGGTAAGCCTGTACCACAATTCCAGCCGTATAGTGTTTAAATTCGGGACGGCTCATAACTTCGATAAACACATCAAGCGTCAGTTCCGCGTCTTTATACTCCTCCATGTCGAGATTAACAAATTTCGAATGTTTTGCTCCGGAAGAATCAAGATATGGAAAATCAATCGCTTTTTGATATATATTCGCCACAAGTTCACAGAGTTCCTCTTTATTTTGCCGATAACTCAATGGATGAATTTGAGCGTAAATTCCCGATAATTTAATGGAAATATAATTGATATCCGGTTCTTCCAAAGCCTCGAGATAATGCCGATAGCGATGTTTGGCTTCTTTGTCTCCCAAAACGACTTCGCCCAATAGATTAACATTTTGTCCGATTTGTTCTTTCGCTCGCTCTTCAAGATGTTTAGTTAACTTTGGCCGTTCTTCGGCAATAATAATTTTATTTGTTTCTTTCCTAAGTTTCGCTTTGAAAATAGGCATAGCAATAGACGGGAACCAATATCCGCAAGTCCTGTATATTTTTATCAACCAGCGGTCGAAACTATTGAAAAAATCAGGAATGCCATATTCGCTTATTATTTTTCTTACCCGTTTATTTAATTGACGGTTATCCCGAATTTGAGAAGATTCGTCCAACATTCGAGAAAGAAATGTCTTATATTCCGGAGTTTGAACTAATGAAGCAAACTTTTTTTGTTCTTTTATTTCGTCCGCAGTTAATTCTGAATCGGCTTGCTGTAGAAAATCCTTAGCCCATTCTATTACTTCTTTTGTAGTCACTTGTGTCATAAAATATGGTCTTTTGTGTTAATCAATAAATACGACACAAAAATATAAAAAAAATGACAAAAAGAAAGCGCCTGCAATAATTTTTCTTATTTATTTTTAGAATCTTCTGACAAATGGACTTTCAATTGAGGGAAAGGAATATTAATTCCGTTGATTTCAAATATTTTATAAATTTTTTCATTAATATCATAATACACATCCCAATAGTCCGGACGTTTCACCCATGCCTGTATCAATATATCAACCGAGCTTTCGCTCAATGATTTTAATGCAATATATGGACTTGGATCATTTAAAATTCTTTTATCAGAAGATAAAATACTTTGTATAATAGATTTAGCCTTGTCATAATCCGTTCCGTAGTCAACTCCTATCAACCATTCGATTCGCCGTGTATTCTGATTATTAAAATTAACAATAATATTGTTGCTTAAACCGCCGTTCGGAACATAAACAGTTTTATTATCGGATGTAATGAGTACAGTACTGAATATTTGAATAGATTTTACCGTACCTTCCTGACCTTGCGCCTGAATGTAATCGCCGATTTTATACGGGCGAAACAATAAAATCATTACTCCTCCCGCAAAATTCTGCATAGTCCCACTCAACGCCATACCCAACGCTATGCCAATAGAAGCAAAAAGCGCTATAAATGAACTATTATTGATTCCTAATATATTAATAATTGTAATCAACAACAGAACCGTTAAGAGAATATTTATCAGGCTGGTGAGGAAAGAAATCACCGACACATCCAATTTTCGGCTATTCATTAGTTTTTCTAATACACTATTTAAAAATCGTATTAGCTTCTTCCCTATAATATAAATGATAATGCAGACAAGTAACTTTGAGCCGAAATCCAAAGCCTCATGAGTGAGGAAATTTACTATATCATCCCACGATACTGTACTTAGATTAATATCTTTCAGTGATGTTATTGCTAATGAATCCATGTTTAATACAAATATAAAAATTAAATGCCTGCAAAATTACAACTTATTTAGCAATACAAGTAAAAATATTAAAAAAATGATTACCTTTGAAACTCTTAAAATTTATAATTTAAAAATTAGCCGTAATGGAACGGATTTTGATAAGTATTATCTTATTTATATCATTCAGTATAAGTTTTCAGGCTCAGACGCTTGAAGAAGCCGATTTTTTGTTTGCCAAGAAAAAATACAGGGAAGCGGCTGATATATATTATCAACTATATCAATTTAATAAGGCTGTTAATGCATATCAAATTCAAATCGATGAATTTATGAAAAATAAGAAACCGCAACTGCAAGCGGCAGATTCAATCAAACCGTTACTAATGAAAGCTGAAAAAGCGGCAAGAATGCTTTCTCGTTGTGAAAATATTCAAATAATCGACAGCCTGATTGTAGATAAAAATAATTTTCTAAAGGCATATCTTTTAGGCGAAGAAACCGGCACTTTCGAGCAAACGAACTCTACGGTCATTTATGAAAATCAATTGAAAGACCGCCGATATTTTGGTAAAAAAGATGGAAACGGATTTTTTCGTTTAAATTCCCAACTTAAAATTCAAGATACCTGGTCAGAAGAAAAGCAATTAAATTTTTCTTCAGATAGTGAGGCAGATGATAATTATCCATTCGTAATGCCCGATGGATTAACTATTTATTATGCGTCCAACGGTAATGGCTCAATTGGAGGATACGACTTGTTCGTCAGCCGCTACAATTTGAACAATGATACTTATTTAGCTCCTAATCAAATGAGTATGCCTTTTAATTCTATCTATAATGATTACATGTTAGTGATAGATGAAGTAAACGGCATTGGTTATTTTGCTTCCGACCGCTTTCAGCCTGAAGGTAAAGTTGTTGTATATACGTTCATTCCTAATGATAAATTTATTCCAATCGATAGCGAAAACGAACAAGAATTGAGAGAACGGGCTAAAATTACTTCAATTAGGGATAGCTGGCTTCCAAACGTCAATTATTCGAGTATGTTGGAAAAAATAAAAGCCGATATTGAAAAAGAACATAACAAGATTAAAAAAGATTTTATGTTTGTAATCAACGATAATATTGTTTATTATACTTTGTCTGATTTTGAAAGTGATGCGGCAAGAAACTCATTTTTAAAATCTAAAGCCTTAGAAGAAAATATCAGGACTTTGGAAGAACAATTGAATGATCAACGAAAAGCATACGCCGAAGGAAGTGACGCTCAAAAACAATCGCTCCGGTCACCAATTCTAACAAACGAACAACGACTTGAAACGATGTATCAAACATATAAAAATATATTGGTTGAAACACGAAATTCAGAAATCAAATATTTACGAACTAAAAATTAATACTGATTATGGATATCCTGATTGTTATAATACTGTGTATTATTGGAATATTATTAATTCTTGCAGAAATATTTCTTATACCCGGCTTAACGTTGGCGGGTATTGCCGGAGCTGCGTTTTCAATCGGAGGTGTTTATTATGCATTTCGATATATAGGAACGACAGCCGGAATAATTACTTTGGTTTCGGTTGTAATTATGATCGGTATTGCTTTTATTTATTTAGTTAAATCCAAAGCGCTGGACAGAATCGCTTTGAAAACGGATATTGACTCTACGGTCGGAGCAAAAGAATTGCCGGATATTTCAGAAGGAGATAAAGGAATCGCAATTTCCCGTTTAAATCCGATAGGAAAAGTTCGTGTAAATAATATTACGATGGAAGCAAAAACATTAAGCGAATTTATCGATGAAAATTCGACAGTGACAGTTATAAAGGTTTTGCCTACGCAATTGATAGTAACAACTAATTAAAATAATTTTAAAAAATATCAATATGAATGCGATTGACCAAGCAACATTTTTATGGGTTGCAATGATTGTAGCAGGTATTATATTGCTAATAATCTTCTTTTATTACGTACCTTTTGTATTATGGATTACTGCAAAAGCATCAGGAGTGAATATTTCCTTAGTGCAACTCTTCCTAATGCGGTTACGGAAAGTGCCGCCCCCAGTCATTGTCAGTGCAATGATTGAGGCGCACAAAGCCGGATTGAAAAACATTACCCGCGACCAATTGGAAGCGCACTATCTGGCGGGCGGTCACGTAGAACGGGTCGTACACGCTCTGGTTTCCGCCGAAAAAGCGAACATTGATTTGGCTTTTCAAATGGCAACAGCAATCGATTTGGCAGGTCGCGATGTCTTTCAAGCCGTTCAAATGTCGGTAAATCCGAAAGTGATTGATACGCCTCCGATTGCCGCCGTAGCGAAAAATGGTATCCAACTATTGGTAAAAGCGCGTATTACAGTGCGTGCAAATATCAAACAATTAGTTGGTGGCGCAGGTGAAGAGACTGTAATTGCGAGAGTTGGAGAAGGCATTATTTCTTCTATCGGTGGTGCGGAAACGCACAAAGAAGTACTTGAAAATCCGGACAGTATTTCTAAAGTAGTATTAAAAAAAGGTTTAGATGCCGGAACAGCCTTTGAAATTCTTTCCATTGATATTGCTGATATCGACATAGGTAAGAACATCGGTGCCGTATTGCAAATGGATCAGGCACAAGCCGATAAAAACATTGCGCAGGCAAAAGCAGAAGAACGCCGTGCAATGGCAGTAGCACTTGAACAGGAAATGAAAGCTAAAGCACAGGAAGCTCGCGCAAAAGTAATTGAAGCAGAAGCAGAAATACCGAAAGCAATGGCAGAAGCCTTCCGTTCTGGTAATCTTGGAGTTATGGATTATTATAAAATGAAAAATATCCAAGCTGATACTGATATGAGGGAAACAATTGCAAAACCTTCAAAAACAGAGAATAAGCCAATTAAAGGATAACTAATAATTAATTTAATTAACATGAGAACAATTTCTCCTGACCAATTGCCGATTAATGCAGATGGTTCCATTTTTCATCTGCATCTTAAGCCAGAGCAATTAGCAGATAAAGTAGTTATGATGGGTGACCCGGAACGGGTTCCTAAAGTTGCCTCTTATTTCGACGACATTGAATTTGACCTTCAAAGCCGGGAATTTCGTACAATAACCGGAACGTACAAAGGCAAAAGAATTACAGCTTTATCGCACGGAATCGGCTGCGACAATATTGATATTGTCATGACCGAATTGGATGCTTTGGCAAATATTGATTTGCAGACGCGTGAAGTGAAAAAAGACTTCCGACAATTGACGTTAGTGCGAATTGGAACTTCCGGAGGGTTACAACCGTTTTGTCCGATAGGCACGTATGTTGTTTCGGAAATATCTATGGGAATGGACGGGTTAATTTTTTTCTACGAAGATGGAGAACGCATCGCTAATAAGGAATTATCTCTTCAATTTATGAATCATACCCAATGGAACGGTTTATTGGCGCAACCTTACTTTGTAGCTTCCAATAAAGAGCTGACAGAACGTATTGCTTTCGATATGATAAAAGGAATAACGATTTCTGCAAGTGGATTTTATGGTCCGCAAGGGCGGCATGTCAGGTTGGGATTGAGTCATCCGGATATGAATAAGCGAATTGAAACGTTTGAATACAACGGATTAAAGATAGCAAATTACGAAATGGAAAGCGCTGCATTAGCCGGTTTAGCAGGTATGATGGGACACAAGGCATTGACGGCTTGCCTGATTATTGCCGGTCGCTATTCAGGCGGAATGAATACTGATTACAAAAATTCATTTGATGAATTGATACAAAAAGTGTTGGATAGAATATGACAGATACAACAACAATCTGCGCAATCTCCACTCCTGCAGGTCAGGGAGGAATTGCGGTAATTCGGGTTTCAGGACCGGAAGCAATAGTCATTTGCGATAAGATCTTTCAACCGATAATTGAAGGGAGATCTATCAGCAAACAAAGTCCTTACACTATAACTCATGGTCAAATCATGAAAAACGACATTGTAGTGGACGAAGTATTAGTTTCTGTATTCCGGCAACCCCATTCATTTACCGGCGAAGATGTTGTTGAAATATCCTGTCATGGCTCAATTTATATTCAGCAAGAAATTCTGAAACTTTTGATTGAAAAAGGTTGTCAATTGGCAAAGCCAGGTGAATTTACTCAACGTGCTTTTCTAAACGGAAAAATGGATTTATCACAAGCTGAAGCCGTCGCCGATTTAATCGCATCGCAATCGGCGGCAGCTCACCGCTTGGCGATGAACCAGATGCGAGGTGGATTCAGTAAAGAATTGCATTATCTCCGATCGCAATTATTGCAATTTGTTTCCTTGATTGAATTGGAATTAGACTTTAGCGAAGAAGATGTTGAATTTGCCGATCGCAGTAAACTTTTCCACTTAGCAGATGATATCCAAGCGATAATTGCCCGTTTGACGAATTCGTTCAGTGTGGGGAATGTCTTGAAAAATGGTGTTCCAGTTGTCATAGTCGGCGAGACTAACGCCGGCAAATCGACGTTACTCAATGTGTTACTAAATGAAGATAAAGCCATTGTTTCCGAAATTCACGGTACAACTCGCGATGCGATTGAAGATGTTATCAATATTCAGGGGATAACCTTCCGTTTTATTGATACAGCGGGTATTAGAAACACCAGCGATGAAGTGGAAAAAATTGGGATTAACCGGACTTTCCGGAAAATAGACCAAGCATCGATTATTATTTGGATGATTGACACAACTCATTTCAACAAGGAAATCGAATACATTGCCGACAAAATCGTTCCCAAAACCAAAAATAAAAAACTAATTATTGTTTTTAACAAAATTGATAAAATCAGTCAGGAAGAGCAACAAATTCTGGAAGAAGAATTTTTACCGGATGTTCCTGCCGAACGCATCTATTTATCAGCCAAATACAAAAAGAATACCGAAAATTTAGAAAATGCTTTATTGAAAGCCGCCAATCTGCCAGAATTAAATTCAGACGATATAATCGTCACCAACGTGCGCCACTACGAAGCTTTAATCAAAGCTCTCGCATCGGTCGAGCGAGTAAAAGAAGGCTTGAAAACCAACCTTTCCGGCGACTTCATCGCACAAGACATTCGCGAATGCATGCACTATCTGGGCGAAATTACCGGCGAAATTACTACAGACGAGGTGCTGGGAAATATCTTTGAAAAATTTTGCATTGGTAAGTAAGACAAATTATGCCAGATAACGATTTGCAACCGACGAACAGCCAATTCATCCTATATCAGGATGATGAGGGCATATTTAACATCAATATCCATTTTGAGGGCAAAGATGGTTGGTATAAGCAATTTCAAAGGTGATTTCATTGCCATAGATTAGGAATAAATCATTGCGAAAAATATGTAAAATATAATTATAAAAATAAAATATTATGCTAAATCAAATTAAAACATTTAAGGGAAATGCTATTGCATTGGAACTTATAGGTAAGTTCACAGAAGACGATGTAAAGTTGATAAAACAACTTTTTGAAGAAAAACTCAGGGACGGCAGCAAATATGTAAATTTGTTGTTCAAAGTTAAAGACATGTCGCAGTTCAAGGATATGGATTTTAAAGCCTTTATGGAGGGCGAAGCATGGGGTTTTAGTTATTTTAACAAAATAGGTCGTTGTGCCGTTGTAGCTCATTCCGATTTTATCAAGGATGCTGTAAAAATTGAAAGCAAGCCGCTTCATCTGGTAAATAACGCACTTGAAGAAAAGTACTTTGACGAAAAACAGTTAGATGAGGCATTGCAGTTCATTAATCCTGATGAATAAAATTATGCATATCCAATGAGACTTCTTCATACATCCGATTGGCATTTAGGACGAATGCTTTACATGAAAAAAGAACGTAGCGAAGAACATGCTCGTTTTTTGCAATGGCTATTGGATACTATACGTGAAAATGCAATTGATATTTTACTCATTGCGGGCGATGTTTTTGATTCTACTTCGCCGGGAAATGCTTCATTGAAAATGTATTATGATTTCTTGCTAAAGGTGAGGGATTGCGGATGTAACCATGTAGTTGTTGTGGGAGGAAATCATGATTCGCCTGGTTTGCTGGATGCGCCAAAGGAAATTTTGTCGGCTTTGAATATAAAAGTAGTGGGAAAAGCGTCTGGGAATCCTGAAGATAATGTTTTTATTCCGACTGATGAAAATGGGCAACCGTTAGCAATTATCTGCGCTGTTCCTTTCTTGAGGGAAAAAGATATCAGCAAATATGTGGAAGGAGAAAGCTATTCTGACCGTTCCAAACGAATTACTGATTGTATCAGAAAATATTACGAAGCCGTTGGAGAAATTGCAAAAAACAAACAAAATGAATATGGTCAGAATGTTCCGATTGTCGCTACTGGACACTTATCTGTTATGGGCGGTAAAACAATTGCAGACGATGGAGTGAGAGAAACTTATATTGGAAGTATTGAATGTGTGGGAAGTGACATTTTTCCGCCTTATTTCGATTATGTAGCACTTGGACATTATCATATTCCTTCTGTAATAAGCAATTCTATACGTTACTGCGGTTCCCCAATTCCGATGGGCTTTGGCGAGGCAAATCAGAAAAAAAATGTTATTATCGTTGATTTTGAAAATGGAAACAAAACAATCATCGAAATTCCGATTCCTGTTTTTCAAAAATTAGAATCCATTGTTGGAGATAAAAAATTTATATTAAATAGATTACAGGAATTAAAAGAGAACAATGAATCGGTCTGGATTGAAATCATTTACGATGGAAATGAAATTTTTGCTGATTTTGCAGCATGGATAACAGAACAAACAATTGATACGAAAATTGAAGTCTTGATAAGCCGGAACAAAACGTATTTGGACAAGGTTTTAACACGGGAAGACGTTGCAAGACCGCTTGAAGAACTGAATGAGTTTGATGTATTCGATAAATTGCTGGATGGAAAGAATTATCTCCTCGAAGAGCAAAAATCGGAATTAAGAGATTTATACAAAGAGATTATCAACGAAATGAACGAAGGAGAATGAAAATCTTAAAGCTGAAATTCAGGAATATCAATTCGTTGGCAGGCGATTGGGAAATAGATTTTACACAACCGGAATTTACGGAGAACGGAATTTTTGCGATTACGGGTAAGACCGGTTCAGGTAAGAGTTCGATTCTTGATGCCATTTCACTGGCGCTGTATGGAAAAACATCGAGAGTCGATATAACAGGCAGCAACAACGATGTGATGACACGCGGAACGTCTGATTGTTACTCGGAAATAACGTTTGAAGTCGGAGGTAAAACATGGATAGCAGATTGGATACAGGAGCGTACACGAACAAATAATTTGAAACCTGTTCGAAGAAGAATTACCGATTTTAAAAATGCCATTGATAAAACCATTGTTGCCGACCAAATCAAAGCTTGCGACAACAAAATTGTGGAAATCCTCGGTCTGACTTTTGAACAATTTACTAAAGTTGTCCTTTTAGCTCAAGGCAATTTCGCTGCATTTTTACAGGCGGACAAAAGCGACAAGGGTGAATTACTTGAACAAATCACTGGAACGGAAATTTACGGCGAAATTTCCCGTATGGTGTTTGAAAGGAATAGAGTTGAAAATCAGAAACTTGAAAATCTTAACACGGCACTGAGTGCAATAACCATTCTCACGGATGAAGAAATCCAGAAACTTAATTCGGAAATCATTGAACTCGGAAATCAAAAAAATCAGATAGATAAAGATTTACAAATTATTGTAGCAGCTCAAAACCAACTCAAAGAATTAAGCGATTTACAAAAACATATTAACGATGCAAAAATAGAATTACCAGAATTACTTAAAAAAGAAGAAGATGCAAAAGCAACATTAGAGAAAGCCGAAAAAGAAGTTGCTATCGTAAAGCAGGAACAGGAAGAATTTACGCCGATTTTTTTGAAAGTTCGAGAATTAGATACTAAAATTGCTGAAAAAAACAACACCTTAAAATCTGTTCTTGAAGCTCTAAAAACTATTGAAAATGAAAAAAATAAACTGACAAGTAACATTCAACAGCAAAAAGCCGACCAACAGAAAATCTGCGACAATTTAACTCAAAAGGAAGATTGGAAGATAAAAAATGCAAAATATGAATCGTTGGTTGAAAATTATTCGGCGATTGAAAATCAAAACTTACAGGTTCAAGACAAGTTGAATGTTTGGCATGCAAAACAAACTGATTTTGAGAAAGCCGCAAAAGATTTGAAGGAGGGAATCGCTTCTTACGAAAAAGCCGTAAAGGATTTTAATCTAAAACATCAATCGCTTGAAATAAAGGGACAAGAGCTGGAAGAACAAAAGCAAAAATTGACTGGATTGCTCAATGGAAAAGAATTATCGGTTTTGCAATCTGAAAAAGAAAATATCACAAATTTATTGAATACAATTAAATTATTGATTGATAATATTAAAAATATTATTTCCAACAAAAAGGAAATAGAAATATGTAAGCAATCCATTTCCAAAAATTTAGAAAAGGAAAAGGAACTAAGTGCAAGGATTATACTGAACAGGGAAATACTAAAAAATCTTAACATCCAAATTGATTTACTGCAGGAAAATATATCGTTTGTAAAGATAATTCATAGTCAAAATCTGGAAGAACACCGGAAAAATCTGGAAGACGGGAAAGAATGTCCACTATGCGGCTCGACAGTTCACCCGTTTGCGATGGGAAATTTGCCGATTGCTGGCGAAAAGGAAAAGCAATTGAAAGAGTTGAAAAAACAATTTGAAGACAGGAATAATGCCTTACAAACCGATGAGAAAACATTGGCGAAAGCAGTAAGCGACCGTGAAAATGCAGATGCCAACAAAAAAGCAGCAGAAAGAAACTTGTCGGAAAATCACGAAAAAAACAGGCGGTTGCTATTGGAAATAAATGATTTTAATATTGATATTCATGAAGATACCGTTTTCATAGAAAAGCTGGAAGAAATTAGCAATACAAAACTTAAGGAATGGCAACAGAAAGATGCACTTATCAAAAATGTCGTTCAAATCGAAATCGAAATCAAAAAATTGCGCGACGAATTCATTCCACAATATCAACAGGCAGAAAAACTTGCGGAAACAGCAAAGACTGAATCTGAAATAGCAAAAAAACTTGCGGAAAAGACAAAAGAAACTACTGAAACTCTTGCCAATCAGGTAAAAGAGCAATATGAAATGGAAAACTCTGCATTTATCTTAAAATTAGCGGAATATGGTGTTGAAGATATGAAAAATCTAAAAAGGTACCGGGATTTATGGATAGAAAATGAAACCAGTATCCAAAAACTGAGCCGGCAAAAAATTGAACTCGAAGGGAATATCAAGACAACAGAATCTTTAATAGAAACAAATCAAAAACAATTTGTCGTAAGAAATGCTGAAAAAGAGCAAGCTATAGTTACTTATAATGAGTTTGTTGCCGAACGAAAGGCTTTTTTTGGAGACAAAAATCCGGATAACGAAGAAAATCGTTTGAAAAAGCAAATCAGCTACGCGGAAACAGTAAAAAATGCTGCCGAAAAAACGAAAAATGAAGTAAATACCGAATTGCAGAAAATCAATGCTATTATTCAGGAGAACGAAAAACGCTTGTCGGCAAAACAGGCGGAAAACACGGTAGAAAAAACGCCAGAAAAACTGCGAGCCGAATATGATGAAAAGAAGTTGCAATCGGATGATTTTTTACAGAAAATCGGAGCTAAAAAACAAGAGTTAGAAACTAATAATGATAACCTTGAAAAGAATAGGAAAAAACTGGCGGAGAAAGAAGCGCAACAACAAATCAGCAACCGTTGGAAAAGTTTGGATACTTTAATTGGTTCGGCAGATGGCAAAAAATATCGGAATTTTGCTCAGGCATTAACTTTTGAAAATCTCATTATATTGGCAAACAAGCAATTAAAAAAGATGTCGGAACGTTATATTCTAAAACGCATCGACGATGGGATGAATCCGTTTGAACTGTCGGTCATTGACAGTTTTCAAAATGGCGAGGAACGAACTGCCCAAAACCTGTCGGGAGGTGAAAAATTTATTGTATCTTTGGCTCTGGCTTTGGGATTAGCAAACATGGCAAGCAAAAACATGAAAATCGATACAATGTTCATTGATGAAGGCTTTGGCACGCTCGATCCCGATTATCTGACCATAGCCCTCGATGTCTTGTCAAACCTGCATAACGAAGGTAAGTTGATAGGCGTAATTTCGCACCTATCCGAACTCAAGGAACAAATCGCAACGCATATCGAAGTGATTCCTCAAGGAGATGGGCATTCAAAGATAGAAATAGGGTATTGAAAAATAAAGAATAGTTAATGCATGACAAAAATAGAAGAAATAAAAGAATATTTAGACGAACAAACGATTCGCATAAATACGCCGGCTTTCATAGAAAATGACCCTGTACAATTTCCACGCCGATATATGCGGTTGCAGGATATTGAAATAGCCGCTTTTCTTACGGCAACCATTGCTTGGGGAAACCGGACAATGATTTTAAAGAGCGTAGATCGAATGCTTTCCAAAATGGGAAAAAGTCCCTACGATTTTGTCATGAATGAAGGATACAAAACACTTGGAACAGCCAATGTTCACCGAACATTTTTTGAACAGGATTTGGCTTATATGTTAAGGGGATATAGAAATATTTTACTGCAATTCGAAAGTATAAAAACATTTCTTGAGAACATACCCAATTTGAATACGGCATGGGATATTACAGGAGTTTTACGTTCGGAAATGGCAAAAGCAAACGACAATAATTACAATAGTAAATGCTTTCCATCCAATTTTGAAAAATCCGCCCTCAAACGTATTAACCTTGCCTTAAGATGGTTAGTTCGTAACGATGGGATAGTAGATTTAGGTGTATGGACTTTCATAAAGCCGAATCAATTATATATTCCGCTGGATGTTCATGTAGGAAATACAGCAAGAAAATTGGGTATTTTACAGCGCACAAGCAATGACCGTAAAGCAGTCGAAGAACTTACCGATAAGTTAAAGAAATTTTGTCCCGAAGACCCTGTAAAATACGATTTTGCACTTTTTGGCATTGGAATAGATAAAATAAATTTCGCATTTTCTTTGTAAGGTCATAATAAATACTTATTTTTGTGCTGAATTTTTGAATTTATGACCGAAGAACAGTTAAAAATTATATGGAATTTTGAAGGTCGGATTCATCAAACGCTTTCTCTGTGCGACAAACTGAAAGAAGAAAATGCAGATTTACAATCTCAGCTTGTCGTACAAAAAAGTATTAATGATTCATTAAATGAAGAAAATTCACAATTAAAATTAAAATATGATAATCTGAAAGTAGCACGAATGATTTCTGTTAGTAGGGATGATTTTAAGGCAACTAAAAATAGATTATCAAAATTAGTGCGAGAAGTTGATAAGTGCATCGCTTTATTAAACGAATAGATTAAGATGCCCGATAACGACGAATTTAAAATACAATTGAGAGTTGCAGACAAAGTATATCCGATTTTTTGTAAACGATCGGAAGAAGGATTATTCCGGAAAGCCGCAACAGCCATTAATGATAAAATATTTCAATATAGTTCCAAGTTTTCAGGAACTAAGATTGAATTACAAGATTTATTAGCAATGGCTGCTATCCATATTTCGGTCGAAAATCTATTGATGAAACAAAAAGAAGATACTTCTCCCTTGCTGGAGAGAATTGAATTTTTAGACAAGGAATTGGAGGAATATCTCCAATCGATTATGCCGACTCGCTTAAACTGATCAATTGTTTTTATAAATTAATTTCGCACTATCTTGAAGCTGTTCAAAAATAGCTATTATCTTGCGCTTTATGTGAGATATCTGTTGATTTGAACATAACTGAAAGATAGTTTTTTTTTATTAAACAAAAATATTATAAATTAATAGATATGACAACAATAATAATTATAGTAACAGGAGTTGTTTGCTTAATTATAGGAGGATGCGTTACTTGGTTTATTTTAAATCAATCAGCCTCATCGAAAAGCAAACAAATCATCGAAGATGCCCAAAAAGAGGCAGAAACAATAAAAAAGGATAAACTTCTTGAAGTAAAAGAAAAGTTTATTACGCTGAAAGCCGATTTGGAAAAGCAAGTGAATGTACGAAATTCAAAAATTCAATCGCAAGAAGCCAAACTGAAACAACGTGAAATGTCTTTGAATCAAAGGCAAGATGAACTCCATAAAAGGAAAGCGGAAGTAGAAGCTGTCCGAGAAAACATGGAAAGTCAGCTGGAAATCATTGAAAAGAAAAAACAGGAATTGGGGAAAGTCCATAAAATGGAAATCGAACGCCTTGAAGCTCTTTCCGGCTTATCGGCTGAAGAAGCGAAAGAACGACTGGCGCAAACCTTGAAAGAAGAGGCTCAAACTTCTGCAGCAGCTTATATCAACGAAGTGATGGAAGAAGCGAAAATGACTGCAAACAAAGAAGCGAAAAAGATTGTCGTACAATCTATTCAGCGATTGGCAACTGAGACTGCAATTGAAAATGCCATTACTGTTTTCCATATAGAATCGGACGAAATCAAAGGAAGAATTATTGGTCGTGAAGGCCGGAATATCCGGGCATTGGAAGCTGCAACGGGAATTGAAATCATTGTCGATGATACACCGGAAGCTATCATTCTTTCAGGATTCGACCCCGTGAGACGTGAAGTTGCCCGTCTGGCTTTACATCAATTAGTGCAAGATGGACGCATTCACCCTGCACGTATAGAAGAAATTGTAAATAAAGTCCGCAAACAAGTCGAAGATGAAATCATTGAAACAGGAAAGCGGACTACTATTGATTTGGGTATTCATGGATTGCATCCCGATTTGATTCGTATGATTGGTCGTATGAAATACCGTTCTTCTTACGGTCAGAACCTTTTGCAACATTCGCGCGAAACGGCTAATCTGTGTGCAATCATGGCTGCCGAATTAGGATTAAATCCTAAAAAAGCCAAAAGAGCCGGACTGCTTCACGACATTGGAAAAGTTCCCGACGACGAACCGGAATTGCCTCACGCTATTTTGGGTATGAGATTAGCTGAAAAATACAAAGAAAAACCGGACATTGTGAATGCAATCGGCGCTCACCACGACGAAACCGAAATGACAAGCCTTCTGGCGCCAATCGTTCAGGTTTGCGACGCTATTTCTGGTGCTCGACCGGGTGCAAGGCGGGAAATTGTTGAAGCATACATTAAACGCCTGAATGATTTGGAACAATTGGCGCTTTCGTATCCGGGAGTAGTTAAAACATACGCTATTCAAGCCGGTCGCGAACTGCGCGTCATTGTCGGAGCCGACCATATCAACGATGTGGAAGCTGAAAGTCTCTCAAACGAAATAGCTAAGAAGATTCAGGATGAAATGACTTATCCCGGACAAGTAAAAATTACGGTTATACGTGAAACGCGGGCAATCGCCTTTGCAAAATAAAGTGAACATTGCGATAATAAAATATAATGCGGGAAATATATATTCAGTTGAATGTGCGTTAAAACGATTGGGTATTGAACCGATTATTACATCTGACAAAGAGTTGTTGCAAAAAGCTGATAAAATTATTTTCCCCGGTCAAGGCGAGGCGACTCAAACAATGCAATATTTAAAAATGCACCGCTTAGATGAACTGATTATCAATTTGAAGCAACCCGTATTGGGAATCTGCATTGGAATGCATCTGTTATGCAAATTTTCCGAAGAAGGAAACGTCGATTGTCTTGGAATTTTTGATGCACCTGTACTGAAATTCCACCCGGAAAAACAAGAGGATAAAATTCCGCATATTGGTTGGAATAGCTTGACTCATTTGAAAAGCCGTTTATATAGCGGTGTGGCTGAAGAAGAATATGTTTATTTTGTACACAGCTATTATATTCCTTTAAATGATTATACTGTTGCGCAAACTGAGTATATACATCCTTTTAGCGCATCTATGCAAAAAGATAATTTTTATGCCGTACAATTTCATCCGGAAAAAAGCGGTAGCGTGGGTGAAAAAATAATGCAAAATTTTATTGAACTTTAAATAAATATCATCATGAATTACGACGATTTAAAAACATTAGACGAATTAAGGAGAAACGGAGCTATCACCGAAGAGGAATACGAGAGAGAAAAACAAAAGTTTTTCAATCGTCCTGAAAATTCCCAAACTACAAATTCCAACCAACTTTTAGGCTTGTCGGAAAATTCCTACATTGCTTTGATGCACATATCCCAATTTGCGGGAATCATCGTGCCAGGTCTTGGATTTATAGTGCCGGTTATACTATGGGCAATGAATAAAGATTACAATGCTAAAGTAAATTCAGTAGGTAAACATATAATAAATTTCATGATAAGTATGCTTATTTATTATGCTATCTCTGGTGTCTTATGTTGCATCGTAATAGGAATTCCCATGTTAATTGCATTAGGAATTATTCATATTGTATTTGTAATTATTGCTACAATTAAAGCAAATAACGGAGAAACTTGGAGATATCCTTTAACTATTGATATTTTGAAATGATTGAAATTATTCCTGCAATTGATATTAGTGACGGAAAATGCGTCCGGCTTTCACAAGGCGATTACGACCAAAAAAAGGTATATAATGAAGACCCTTTGGAAGTAGCAAAACAATTCGAAGATTACGGATTGCACCGCCTGCATTTGGTTGATCTTGATGGAGCAAAAGCCAATAAGGTAATTAATTACCATGTTTTGGAACGAATTGCATCGCGTACATCTCTGATTATTGATTTCGGCGGCGGATTGAAATCGGATTACGACTTGCAAATTGCTTTCGATAGCGGAGCGGAAATGGTAACGGGAGGAAGTATTGCTGTAAAAAATCCGGAAATTTTTCAAAGTTGGATTGATAAATTTGGCAGAAATTCCATTATCTTGGGGGCTGACTGTCGAAACAACAAGATTGCCGTATTCGGATGGAAGGAAGATACGGAATACGATATATTTTCGTTTATTAATAATTGGCAGAAACAAGGCATTTTGAAAGTTATCTGTACCGACATAAGCAAGGATGGAATGTTGGAAGGACCAAATATTGATCTCTATAAGAAAATCAGAGAACAGAATCCTGAAATTCACTTAATTGCCAGCGGAGGAGTCTGTTGCATGGATGATATCTACCGGTTGGAAGAAGCTCAAATTCCGGGAGTGATTATTGGAAAAGCGATTTACGAAGGTTGGATTGATTTAAAAGAATTAAGTAAAAGAATAAAATAAAATGTTAGCAAAAAGGATCATACCTTGCTTGGATGTCAAAGACGGAAAAACGGTCAAAGGAGTTAACTTTGTTAATTTTCGGGACGCCGGCGATCCGGTTGAACTTGGAAAGCAATACAGTGATCAAGGCGCCGATGAACTGGTATTTTTAGACATTACCGCTTCGTACGAAGGCAGGAAAACTTTCATTGATTTGGTACGGTGTATTGCAGCCCGGATCAATATTCCGTTTACGGTAGGCGGCGGCATTAACGAGCTAAAAGATGTAGATGCCTTGTTGAATGCAGGTGCAGATAAAGTCTCCATTAATTCGGCGGCAATTCGTAATCCAGCTCTGATAGAGGAAATCGCTAACAATTTTGGTTCTCAGGTTTGCATAGTAGCGATTGATGCCGACCAAATAGACAATAAATGGATTTGCTATGTGAATGGAGGACGCATTCCGACTGGCAAAGAGTTATTTTCTTGGGCAAAAGAAGCCGAAAATCGAGGCGCTGGTGAAATTTTATTCACAAGCATGAAACACGACGGCGTAAAAACCGGATATGCTAATGAAGCGTTGCATGCTTTGTCGATTTCACTCGGCATTTCGGTAATTGCTTCTGGAGGAGCAGGGAAAAAAGAGGATTTCCGCGATGTTTTCATCGAAGGAAAAGCCGATGCAGCATTAGCTGCCAGCGTTTTTCACTTTGGTGAAATTTCTATACCCGAATTGAAAGAATATTTAAAAAATGAAGGAATAATAATACGGTGACGAGTAACGAGTGACATATAACAGCTCACCCATTACTCGTCACCCGTCACTAAAAACATGGAACTTGATTTCAAAAAAACAGGCGGATTAATTCCCGCTATTATTCAGGACGAACGTACAAATAAAGTCTTGATGTTGGGCTTCATGAATGAAGAAGCTCTGGAAAAAACGCAGGCGACTGGCAAAGTAACTTTTTTTAGCCGGACAAAAAACCGGTTGTGGACAAAAGGAGAAGAAAGCGGTAATTTCTTAAACCTCGTTTCTATAACTGAAGATTGCGATTGCGATACGTTATTGATAAAAGTTCATCCAGAGGGACCTGTCTGCCACTCTGGAGCTGATACTTGTTTTAAAGAAAAAAACGAAGAAGATATTTTATTTCTTAAATATCTACAGGATTTTATCGTTCGTCGCCGCCAAGAAATGCCGGAAAATTCATACACGACTTCACTTTTCAATAAAGGCATTGAACGAATAGCACAAAAAGTAGGAGAAGAAGCTGTTGAAACCATTATCGAAGCAGTGCGCGGAGATGATGAGCGTTTGTTGTATGAAGCCTCCGATTTGCTTTATCATTTAATTGTTCTTCTGACTTATAAAAACTTCCGGATAGAAGATTTGGCTAATGAGCTAAAAAAAAGGCATAAATCGTAAATTGTGCCACAGGAAAAATAAATAATAAAATGGTTTTGGTTGATTATAAAAATGTCGGCATTCAAAAAGGTGGAAATGTCATTTTGAAAGATGTCAATTTTTCTTTAAATAAAGGGGAATATCTTTATATTATAGGTAAAGTTGGTTCGGGAAAAAGTTCCTTACTGAAAACCATTTATTGTGAAATGCGCATACATGAAGGAATGGCTATGGTTTTTGACTATGATCTTCTTAAAATAAAGAGAAAACAAATTCCTTTCCTGCGCCGGAAAATAGGGATTGTCTTTCAGGATTTTCAATTACTGACTGATCGTTCCGTTCATAAAAATCTGTTATTTGTTCTGAAAGCAACCGGATGGAAAAATAAGATCGACATGCAGAAACGCATAGAAGAAGTCTTGGAGCAAGTAGGCATGTCGAATAAACATTACAAATTTCCGCATGAGCTATCAGGCGGAGAGCAGCAACGCATTGTCATTGCCCGCGCTTTACTCAATTCGCCCGAATTGATTTTAGCCGACGAACCAACTGGGAACTTAGACCCTGAAACCGGAACTCAAATTGTACAGCTTCTGCATGACATCAGCAAAACCGGAACGGCAGTCATTATGACTACCCATAATTACCAATGGGTTCAGAATTTCCCTGCAAAAGTGATGAAGTGCGAAAATCAACGGCTAATCGACAAGGAAGCATAGGTTATAAATAATAAAAACACTAAAAACGTATGTAAACGGACAAACCGCAAGCGCACATAAACAAAGGTCGTCTTTAGTCAATGCCATGCGCAAAGCTGTAGTATCCAATTGCATTTTTGTATTCTGCCAAATCCACAAAATATTCGGTTACTGCTTCTGCATATTGGTCACGGGATTGTTGCAAAAGATTTTGAGCTTCAAGCAAGTCGGAAAGAATTATTGTACCAGCATTATAGTTGTCACGGCTTATTTTCAGGTTTTTTTCGGCTGACAAAATAGATTTTTGTGACAATAAAACTTGTTGATATGCCTCATTCACTCCATTCTGCAAGTTTTGCATTTGCAGCAAAAGCAATTCGGCGTTATCGTTTTTGGTATTTTCGGCTTTTTGCAATTCGAGTTTTTTCCGTTTAATAGCATGAGAGCCGCCCCACCAATCCGAAATCGGAATGGAAACATTGGCAAACAGCATTCCGAAGTTATTATTCATACCGTCTTTTTTGTTCACATCGAAATTCATATAGTCGTAGCCTGCACCTATTGCAATTGTTGGCAGGTTTTTACCTACTTCTATATTCCGTTGTAAACGAGAAACTTCAACAGACTTTTCCAAAAGCTTGTATTCGGCACGGTTTTGTAATGTAGCATTGTCATAGCCGGATAAATTTGGCGTTATTTCTTCAATTTCAGGTTGTTGTATATCAAAACCGTCGGCAGGAACACCTATTTTCTGTCCCAAAGTCATTTTCAGCATCATCATCCCATTTTCGAGTTTGAACTTACCGCTCTCCAATTTGTTCTGTTCGAGTTCTACACGCAAAAGGTCGTTGCTCGTGGTCAATCCTGCCGCAACTGCCACTTTCACATCCGATAAAATGCGGATAAGCATTGCTTCCGAATCTTCAATGGTTTTCATCTTTTCCCGCAATGAAACGAGTTGCCAAAAACAACGCTCTGTTTCGAGCAATACGTCGTTTTCGGCAATTTGTTTTTGTAATCGGGCGGCTTCTATTCCCACTTTGGCAAGACGGTTGCCGTTGATAATCTGTCCGCCTGCAAAAATCGGCTGTGCGGCCATCACTCCCGCAATAATTCCGTTTTTCAGCATTTCGATTTTTTGTCCGGTATTAAAGGCAGTAGGGTCAAGCGGCGCACCCTGTTGCATCAGCCATCCTATTGTCGGCGTAAGCGCTTCCATTGTCGGCTGTATCATCGTTGACATATCCATCGACAGCATCGGTTTATTTGCCAAGAAACCTAAACCGATAGCGTTAACGCTTGGAAAATATTTTGTAAATGCTTCTTTTTTCTGTTGTTCCGCAATTTCGATCGACAACTCGGCATTTTTTACTTCTTTGTTGTTTTTTAATGCCAATTCTTTACATTGTTCCAATGTCAGTATATTTTGTGAAAATGCTGAATTAACAGTAAAACAAAGTATTATAATAATTGTAAAATATTTCATTTCTTAAATTTTTAATCGTCAGTATTTAGTTTTCTTTATACACTAACCAATACACCACCGGCATCACGGTAACGATCAGTACCATCGTAATCAGCGTTCCGAAAAAAATGATTGCCGCCATACCCGACCACATCGGACTTGCGGAGATAATCATAGGCAGTACGCCCATTGAGGCGCAGGCAGAGGTAAGGAATATGGGTCGCATTCTACGTTTTCCCGCTTCAATAGCGGCTTGGAGGACAGTTTCACCACGTGTAAATCGCAAAAATTCAATATAATCGTACATTATTATTCCGTTACGAATGATAATGCCGACCAGTCCGATAATGCCTAAAATAGCAAAGGCGCTGAAATCAATGTGCAAAACCCACACGCCGAATGCTGCCCCGAAGATGCTTAACGAAGAGGCAAGCATTATGATGATTGCCATTTTGATTTTGCGGAAATGGAAAATAAGAATGAAGAACATGATGACAAATGAAATAACCATTGCCAAATACATTGGCGACATTGTTTCGCCTTCAAATTCGGATAAACCGCCGTATTGGCATTCCACCCCGGCAGGCAGTTGCGGCACGATTTCTTTATCAACATAACGGCTCACTTTTGCAAAAACCCTATTTGCGTATTTACCGTATTTTACGTCGGCAAGAACACTTAGCGTCTTTAAACCGTTGCGATGCGTGATGCAACCATCTTCCCATTCGGGCGCAATGTTGCCGATTTGCCGTAAGGGAACAGCCGCTCCGAGCAAGCCGGAAATCTGCACATTTTGCAAATCGGAAATTGTGTTGTCTGCTTTTTCAGGCTCAATGAACACCGGCACATCATAGTTTTCTTCCCATAAATCGCTGATTTTCATACCTGTCAAGCCCGATGAAATGCCCAGCGAAATCAATGTTTTGTTAATTCCCAACCGTGAAGTTTCGTCGAGGTCAAGGTCTATTTTCACGCCTTGAAGAGGGGTATCAAAACTTGTACGTACCCACAAACATTCGTCAAGCGATTGCAGATAATTGATTATTTTTTCTGCCTGTATTTTCAAACTTGTAGTATTTTCACCGATAAGCCTAATCTCTATCGGTGCATCAACAGCCTGAAAATCAAGTTGCTTAAATCTCAGATAGGCTTCGGGAAAATAGAAAGCATAGCTGTTGGCATAATCTTTTAACATTTCTACAGTCGCCTTATTGGATATAGTATTAACGATAAACTGTCCATAGGATTTTGAAGGCATATTGGGCGCATATACTACGTGAAAACGCGGCGAACTTGTGCCGATAAACGCGGAAACGGAACTGACGCGCTTGTCTGCTCGTAAAATGTTTTCCAAACTGTCACAGACGGCAGCCGTTTTTTCGAGCGGACTACCCTGCGGCAAATAAATTTCAACGGCAAACTGGTTGCGCTCAGCAATTGGCATCATTCTTTGCGGAAGATTTATAAAAATCAATCCGCCTGCCACAACGCTTGCCAAGGCAATGGCAATGGTAGTTTTCGGATAAACGAAAACTTTGGCAAGCAAACGTTCATAAGCCGATTGAACATAGTCGAGAATGGATTTTTTATCCGGGTTTCCGCTTTCTGTTTTCTGTTGAACAATGCCTTTTTTAATCAAAAAATATTGAAGAATTGGAATGACGAGCATCGCCACAATGAGCGAAATAAAAAGCGTAATGCCGATTACCCATGGGAAATGTATCAGAAAATCGTGAATGGTGCCGGTAGTAACAAAAAGCAACGGAAAAAAAGTAATGCTGATGGCAAGTGTTGCTGACAGAATGGACTTAAAATATTCCTGTGCGCTACGTATAGTTGAATCCCAACGGTCTTTGCCGCTGTCGAGTTTGTCTATGTAACTATCCACCACCACAATGGAGTTATCCACAATCATACCCAACACCACAATCAGCCCGGCCAAAGTAATCATATTTAACGGAATGCCCGCTATAAACAATACCGTGAGAGTTATGCAAATAGTGATGGGAATAGAAGTTGCAGCCACTGCTGCCACGCGGAACGGCAGCAAAATCATTGTTACAAGCACAACGGCGAGAATAGCAATCAACAACTCCATCAAAAAATGGTTAATTGACTCGCTGACTATTTCCGGTTGGTCAACGATTCTATCAATATTCACGCTTTCGGGCAATTCGGTTTTGAATTTGTCCAACACTTTATTAACTTCTCTCCCAAAAGCGATAATGTTCGCCGAAGGATTTACCTCGACCGACAACAGCACGCATTTCCGTCCATTGTAGGTAATGTAACTGTCGGCTTTGGGATATTCGCGTACTACCCGCCCGATGTCTTTCACACGTACCACATCGCCCTGAGGCGAGGAAAAAATGATTTGGTCGGCAATTTCCTGTTCGTTGCGAAAACTTTCGGCAATATGAATAGGCATCACGTTTTGACTGTTTTCCAGCGAGCCGCTCATAGTGGTAAATCCTTGTGCAAATAGGCTTGTTATCAGCATTTTCGAACCGATTCCGTAAGCCGACAGTTTTTCGTTATCAATATAAACGGAGATTTGTTCCTTTTGCGAGCCGAAACGCCGCACATTGGCAACTGTCGGCACGCAACGCAGGCGGTCTTCCAGATCATCGGCATAATCGTCGAGTTCGCGGTAGGTTTTGTCGTCGGATTCTATTGTGATAAGTACCGAAGACACATCGCCGAAGCTATCGTTGGCAATCACTGCCAAAACGCCTGTAGGCAAAGAAGATTTAAACTGTGCCAAACCGTGCTTGATTTTACTCCAGACCACGTTTTTATCTTTCACGTCGTCACCTAATTCCACGAAAATGTAGCAAATTCCTTCTTCCGATTTGGAAGTGGTTTTGGCGCGTTTCACTTCTGTATAAGTAAAGAGGTAGCGTTCAAGCGGTTTGGTCAATTGCTCTTCTACCAGCTGCGAACTTGCACCGGGATACACGCCTACCACAACTCCTTGACGAATCGTATATTCCGGCATTTCCTGCTTGGACATCATTACCAGCGAATAAATTCCTGCAATAAACAGCACTGTTACCAACAAAATGATAATTTGTCGGTTTTGCATTGCCCATTCAATGATTCTATTGTTTTTTTGCATTGCTTTTGTCCTTAATTCATAATTGAAATTTTCATTCCTTCGCTTACTTTTTGAAACCCTTCGACAATGATTTTGCTACCTGCCGAAAGTCCTTCGGTAACAATAATTCCATCATTGGTCAAATTGCCTGTTTTAACGAAGCAGCGGCAGGCGGAGTTGTCTTTTGCCAGCCATACAAAACACTTGCCATCGGGCGAAATTTGAATAGCGTTGTTAGGTACGACAAAAGTTGTTGTGTTGGTTTCACTTGTCAGAGAAACTTTACAAACCATTCCGGGCAATAAAATATTTTTTCCTTTTGTATTATTATCAATTTCTATTTTAGTCTCGTAGGTGTGCGAAAGCACATTGGCGGCAATGCCTTTCGTTTCGATTTTGCCGGTAAAAACGGCATTATTAAGCGCGGGAACAATAACGCTTGCTTCTTGTCCGATTTGAATGCTGCTGATTTCATTTTCCGGCACAGAAATTTTTACATTTACTTTATCTACCGATACAAGTTTGAAGGCTGCCATGCCGGGCATCGCATTTGTACCGACTTCAATGTTGCGAGCTGCAATTACACCGGAACGAGGCGCATACATTTTGCAGTCGTCCAGTGATTTTTTGGTAATGGCAACCATTGATTTTGCTTGCTGCAAGCCGGTCTCTACTTCGACAAATTTAATGTCGGGCAAACTGCCGTTTTCGTGAACTTTTGCAAGCCGGTCGTAAGCATCTTGTGCCTGTGCGAGTTTTGCCTGCGCGGCATCATAGGAATTTTGCATCGTGGACGTATTTAGTGTGGCGAGCAATTGTCCTTTTGTTACCCTTTGTCCTTCAGACACAAGCACCTGTTCCACCATTCCCGTACCCGAAAACGAGAGGGAAACAGCAACAGATTCCTCCACCGTACCGACATAAATTTGTTCGCTTGCTGTTTGCGATGCGGCAATTTCCATCACTTTTACAGGGATGATTTTTTCCTCCACTTGCGTTCCCTTTTGCTTGGAACAGGCGGCAAAGGCACACAGCAATATTGCCACAAGAGTTAATTTCAAATAGTTATTCATTTTTATTGATTTTGCTTTTTTATTTTATCCGGTTAAAATTCAGGGTGCAAAATTATGACTATTTTTAAGATGGCACAAGGTCAATTTTGCCTAAAAATTGGATTAAAAGATGAAAAAATGATTAATTTTCCAAAATGAAGAAATTATTTTGGGAATAAAGCGCTGAAAAGTTGTACTTTTGTAATCAAAAAAGATGGAAAAAAAAATAACGCCGTTATTGTGGCAAATGGACATAATGAACAACGTAGAAAATGCAAGCATAGGCAATGACATTATTTTATTTGATGATTTTACGAATGTGAATACTTCCATTTTTAACTATCCCTTCAAACTTGATATGCTGTTTATTTTGGTTTGCACCAAAGGAATGGGACGCGGGATGATTGATTTTAAGCCTTACAGTTTGTCTGCACCCTTTGTAACCATTATTTTACCTAATCAAATTCTACATTATGAACATATAAGCGAAGATTTTGCCGGTTATTGTCTTTGTGTGTCAAACCGTTTTGCACCCGAAATGTTGCCAATTATCGACAAACAGCTATCTATAGCGGCTGCCATTAAGGAAAAACCTTACACTCAACTCAAACCTGAAAGCATGCCGATTATCCAAAAATATTTTTTGCTTATAAAGAATATAATGGCTATGACCGATAATCCCTATCGCTTGGAAATGATTAAACACATGGCAATGATGTTTTTTTATATGACTTATCCGTATTTTCAAAAGCATACTGAAGCGACGGCACAGACTCGTCAAGGTCTGTTGGTAGAACAATTTACAAATCTTGTCCGCGAAAATTACCGTCGCGAACGCGAAACAGCGTTTTATGCCGATAAACTGAACCTTACGCCGAAATATCTGTCGCAAGTCATCAAGTCAGCAACAAACAAATCGGCTTCTGATTGGATTAACGATTCTGTAATACTTGAAGCAAAGGCTCTTCTAAAATCAACTTATATGACAATACAACAAATCAGCGAAGAACTGAATTTCCCTTCTCAATCGTTTTTTGGAAAATATTTCAAACGCATGGTAGGCGTGTCGCCAAAAATATATAGAGAAACTGATTTGTAGTATTTCGTTGCCTACTCAAAATCATCAATGCTCTAAATGATCTCCATAATTAATGACACAACCGCCTTTTTAAAACACCGCACAATTTTTTTCTTAATCACTTTTTGGGTTATTGGAATAAAAAAATTAATTTTGTCGAATAATTAATAAATATGATACAATCAAACCCCGGTTATCAATCGTCCGAAAGCAATAAATCTCAGATGATTTTTGGTACTCGAGCAGTCATTGAAGCAGTGCAAGCAGGTAAAGACGTTGATAAAATACTGATGCGTAATGATCTTCAAAACGATTTATCTCGTGAGCTTTTCCGTGTTGTAAAGGGAACAAATATTCCTATTCAGCGAGTGCCGCAGGAAAAATTAAACCGCTTGACCAATAAAAATCATCAGGGAGTGATTGCTTTTATTTCTGCCGTAACTTACCAGAAATTAGAAGATATAATACCTACGCTGTATGAAGAAGGAAAAAATCCGTTTATCGTTCTCTTAGATGGAGTGATGGATGTTCGTAACTTCGGGGCGATTGCACGTACTTGCGAGTGCGCAGGAGTAAACGCTATTGTTATCCCTATTCACAACAGTGTTTCGGTCAATGCAGATGCTGTAAAAACATCAGCCGGAGCGCTATTGACTCTACCAGTATGCAAAGAAGCAAGCATCACCGAAGCAATTCGTTTTCTGAAAAACTGTGGTTATAAAGTCATTGCCACAACAGAGAAAGCGGAAAACATTTACACTATGGTCGATTATACAACACCGGTCGCATTGGTGTTGGGGGGAGAAGACAAGGGTATTTCTATGGACAATCTTCGCATTTGTGACGAAATGGTGAAAATTCCGGTGACGGGAAACATTGCTTCATTGAATGTGTCGGCGGCTGCTGCAGTTGTGCTTTACGAAGTTGTAAGACAGCGTATTTAAACTTAAATGTCTTTCTAGCAATGTTAATCGACAATTTCTTTAAAATAAAGCAAATAGAAGAACGTGGAAATTGCGTTTGCTTTACGGTGTCTATTTATTCCGGACACGAGGTATTCAAAGGGCATTTTCCTCAACAGCCGGTTGTTCCGGGTGTTTTCGCTTTGCAAATGATTAAGGAATGTCTCGAACGGGTTAAGAATAAAAAATATACTTACTGTGAATTAGCTAATTGTAAGTTTTCCAGACCGATTTTTCCGGAACAGGACAAAGATATCCTGATTGAATGCGAATATGAATTAACTGCTTCATTTATTCTTTTAAAAGCAACCGTTCGTTCGGAAGACAGGATTTATTTAACCTTAAAGGCTAAGCTGCAAGAATATGACTGACAATGATCATAAAATTTGCGTCATTGTACCGACATACAACAATGCGAAAACTTTAGCCGGAGTTATCGCAGAATTGAAATTACATCCATACCCCGTGATTGTAGTTAATGACGGCTCTACGGATTCTACAGCCTCTATTTTGAATACTATTGAAAATATTGAAATTTGTTCTTATTCTAATAACAAAGGCAAAGGCTATGCGCTACAAACCGGTTTTAAAAAAGCACTGCTTCTGGGATTTGATTATGCTGTGACTATGGATAGCGACGGTCAGCATCACGCTCGTGAAATCGCTTTGCTGGTGGAAAAATCCAAAGAAAATCCGGCGGCGATTGTGATTGGTTCGCGGAATTTGCAAGCTGAAAATATGCCCGGAAAAAACACGTTCGCCAATAAATTTTCTAATTTCTGGTTTAAAGTGGAAACCGGATTGAAAATGGAGGATACTCAATCAGGGTTTCGACTTTATCCACTCGCTGCGATTGCCAACCGAAAAAACTTTACCCGTCATTATGATTTTGAATTAGAAATATTGGTGCGTTCGGCTTGGCGGGAAATTCCAATTGTTTCCGTGCCTGTTAGTGTTACTTATATGCCTGAAACGGAGCAAATTTCACATTTTAAGCCTGTCAGGGATTTTACGCGAATCAGTTTATTGAATACCATATTAGTTTTGATTGCTTTTTTCTGGATTAAACCTGCTCGGTGGTTCCGGAAAATCACCCCACAAGCCATAAGTAAATTTTTGAAAGAAAAAGTTCTTTCCACTTCCGATTCAAATAGAAAAATAGCGCTTTCCATAGCCTTAGGTATTTTCATGGGTATCATACCTGTGTGGGGTTACCAAATGGTTATCGCTTTTGCATCGGCTCATTTTTTGAAACTTAATAAAGCGATAGCTTTAGTTGCTGCTAATATCAGCCTTCCGCCTATGATACCTTTCATTTTGTACGGGAGTTATCGTACCGGTATGTTAGTATTGGGAGACTCGTCGGATTTCCTTGATATTACTTTTGATGCGTTAAAACAAAATTTATTGCTATACTTGATAGGCAGTTTTGTCTTTGCGGCTATTTGCGCTGTTGCATCCGGAATAATCAGTTATTTACTGTTGAATATTTTTCGGAAAAAAGGAAAAGTTTAATTCTATACTTTATTCGTCGCATTTATGATACAATTTTTTCTGATAATCTATCGGTTCTTCAATAAGCATAAAGTCTTGTTTTATGGCGTATTGCTTCTTATTTCCGCTTTTATTTTTTATCAGGCTTCGCAAATACGCTTTGAAGAAGATATAAACGCTTTTATGCCGCGTATGAACGATTCTAAATTTATCAAAGAAGTATTTAGCAATGTCAAAGTAAAAGATAAAATAGTGTTTTTATTCACTGCCAGAGAAAATCAATCACCTGAAGAACTGATCGAAACATGCGACGCATTTCTTGATTCGCTTCAAGCGACAGAGATAGGAAAATCTCATATTAAAAGTGTTTTATATAAATTCGATGCTGGATTAATTGATAATTCTTACCAATATGTCATCAATAATCTTCCTGTGTTTCTGGATTCTCTTGATTATGCTCGCCTCGACTCTTTGTGTTTGCCTGAGAATTTAAGCCGCCGGTTACAGGAAAATTATTATCATTTGATTTCTCCTTTAAGTTTAGTCTCAGGAAAATACATTTTTGATGACCCATTAGGATTAGCCACTAATATCCTTAGTCGTTTCAGTGATTTGCAACTGCCGGCTCAATATGAAATCTATAACGACCACTTTTTTTCATACGGAAAACAATACCTGATTGCTTTCATTTCACCGGTATTTGCTGCAGGAGAAATATCCCGCAACGAACCTTTAGTCAATACGATTGAATTACAGATTAACCAATTTTCAAAGCTTCGTCCCGATGTCGGGATTTCATGGTTCGGAGGGATTCCTATCAGCGTATATAATGCTCGTCAAATCAAAGCAGACGCTCGAACTTCGTTACTGATTACTTTGATTTTAGTTGCTGCTGTTATTATTTTTATTTTCCGTCGTAAATCAGCTATTTTCCTTATATTCTTACCTGTCCTTTTCGGAGGAGTTTTTGCATTGGCATGTATGAGCTTAATTCAGGGGACGGTTTCTACTATCGCTGTCGGAGCCGGTTCGGCTATTCTGGGGGTAGCGTTAAGTTATTCAATTCATGTGTTTTGCCACTCATTACATACTCAGTCCGCTGAAGAAATTATACGGGAATTGTCTTATCCGATGACAATTGGTAGTTTCACAACTATTGGCGGTTTTGCCGGACTTACATTTTCCAGCTCTACTATTTTGTACGATTTTGGGTTATTCTCGTGTTTTGCCTTAATCGGCACAACACTTTTCTGTCTGGTCTTTCTTCCGCATTTGCTGGTTTTCAAACCTCAGAAAAACAATAAAATCTTACATAAAATAGAGCAATTCAGCGCTTATCCTTTCGAGAAAAATAAATATTTGATAATAGGGATAGCATTACTCTCTCTTATTTGTTTTTTCTTCTTTCAAAAAGTGAAATTCAATCCCGATATGAATCAATTAACTTTCATGCCGGAACAATTTGCCAAAGCGGAAACACAGTTGAATGAAGCTTTTCAGGAGAAATACAAGACGGTTTATTTTATAAGTACCGGCAACGATTTAGACCAAGCGATTGAAAATTATACAACTCTTAACTATCAACTTAATCAATTGAAACAACAACAATTGATTAACGAATTTTCTTCAGCGAATCGATTGCTGATTCCTTTGAAAGAGCAAGAGCAGAAAATTGCTCGCTGGAATGCTTATTGGACGCCTGAGAAAAAAGCCTTATTAAAACGAAATATGCTGGAATTAGGAAAAAAACAAGGATTTAAAGAGGAAGCATTTGAAAAATTCTTTGCAATGCTCGATAAAATTTATGTCCCGAACCATTACAGCGTGGATGAATTGACTGCCGAAAATAGCTTGAACGATTGGATTGATACTTCCGGAAAACATCCGATGTTGATTGCTCAAGTCCGCTTGACAGAAGATAATAAAGAAAAAGTCTATGCGGCTTTTAAAAACATAAACGATATTGTTATTTTAGATAAACCGTACTTTGCAGGTAAAATAGCCAATGCCTTGAATACTGATTTTAATACAATTCTCTATATTGTATCGTTTTTGGTATTCTTTTCTATACTTATTTCATACGGACGAATCGAGATTACGCTCATCACTTTTCTTCCTATGGCGCTCAGTTGGGTTATCATACTCGGATTAATGGCTCTATTCGGGATTGAATTTAATATTGTTAATATCATCATTTCCACATTTATTTTCGGCATCGGCGACGATTTTAGCATTTTTATTACTGATGGATTGCTTTCAGAATATAAAACCGGAAAGAAAATACTGAATGCGCATAAAACTGCAATTTTCTTTTCAGCTTTCACAATTATTGCAGGTCTGGGTTCGATGATTATTTCAAAACATCCTGCCTTACACTCTATTTCAGTCACTTCTATGTTTGGAATGGTGGCGGTCATTCTCATTTCTTTTACGATACAACCGTTTATTTTTCGCTTGTTCATTTCCGGACGAACCGCCAAAGGTAAATTTCCTTATACTTTGTATCGTTTGTTTATTACCACAGTAGCTTTGGGAACGTTTGCAATCGGCAGCTTTTTCCTGACATTTTTGAGTTATCTGTTTGTAATAATTCCGTTGGAAGAAAAAAAGAAAAAAAGATTCTTCCATATTTTAATATGTTATACTACGCGATTTTTAATTAAAATGATGATTAGAAAAAAGAATCGTTACCTAATTACGTCTGGGGAAGATTTTTCAAAATCGGGAATTATAATAGCTAATCATCAATCCCTTATAGATATTTTACAATTATTAGCGCTTCATAGTAAAATAATTATTGTCACTAAGCCTTGGGTAACCCAATCACCGATTTTCGGACGTTTGGCACGTTATGCCGATTTTGTCGATATCAGCGGAGGATATGAAAATTCACTTGAATTATTTCGTAATTATTTGCAAGCCGGATATTCCATCGCTATATTTCCGGAAGGTTCCCGTTCTCCTGACTGTAAAATTAGGCGCTTTCACAAGGGAGCATTCTTTTTAGCCAATAAGTTTCAGATAGATATCATTCCGGTTCTCCTTCACGGATACGGACAAATGATTTCTAAAGATGATACTTGGTATATGAAAAAAAGTTTAGTCGCCTGTAAAATTTTACCACGCATTTCGTATGAAAAACGACAAGAGTTAGGTAATACTTTTCAGGAACAGTGTAAAGCTATATCCGTATTATTCAGGAAAGAACATGCTCGTTTAATCGAAGAAGTTGACCCTTTCAATCCGTATTATAACTTTCAATTAATAACGAATTATATTTACAAAGGACCGGTTCTTGAATGGTATGCAAAAATAAAAACGCATTTAGAGAAAGATTATTTACCTTTTGAAGAACTTGTTCCTAAAAAAGCCCTCGTTACCGATTTAGGCTGCGGATATGGATTTTTGGCGTATATGTTGTCGTTTCGTTCAGAGAATCGTATTATCATCGGGTTAGATTATGATGAAGAGAAAATAGAAACGGCAAATCATAATTTTTCGAAAAACAATCGCTTATGTTTTATTCATTGCGATGTATCGAAAGCTGAATTTGAGCTTTCTGATGTTTTTATCCTAAATGATGTGTTGCATTATTTATCTAAAGAAGAGCAAAATAAGATATTGCAGAAATGCGTTGCCAGCTTAAATATCAAAGGAAAAATAATTATCCGCGATGGCGACCGCGAAAAAGAGAAAAAACATAAATTCACCTTGTTGACGGAATTTTTTTCAACCCGCATAATAAAATTCAATAAGAAAGAGCAAGATTTTTATTTTCTTTCCACTGGTGAAATTACGATATTTGCATCACAAAATGAACTGTCGCTGCAAATGATAAATAATGACGCCTACAGTTCAAATACCATTTATATATTGGAAAAAAAGGAGTAATAAAATTAAAATGCCATTGAATAATTCTACTTTAACAGATTAAAATTTGCTTTTCAAAGGCTGTATTTATATCTCTTTGCCTTTGACAATGGCGTATAAACATTTGGTCAATC
>JGI24699J35502_11134209_pt1 | contig 59622 bp, 52 predicted proteins | sample TergutMp193P4_FD_35502 | JGI IMG/M metagenome (IMG submission 35502)
GGTTTAATACGACGGGATACGAAAATGCCGCTTTCGGCGAACAAGCCTTGTCGGGAAGCATAGACGGACACTACAATACGGCAATCGGCTGCCGGGCTTTGTGGTCGGTGAATCAGACCGCAAACGGCGATGTCGGTTACGGTCACGGAAATAATAACACGGCGGTCGGTTACGAATCGCTTCGGGAGATAACGACGGGAAGCAGCAATGTCGGCGTCGGCATGCATGCTTTGCGGGTGAACAGCAGCGGCAGCAACAATATAGCGATGGGAAATTATTCCCTGACTTCCAATACCACGGGCGGAGGCAATATAGCTATCGGTGATCAAGCGCTCTATTCCAATATTGAAGGCAACGATAATGTGGCTATCGGTAACGGAGCACTTCAGAACAATACGATTGCGTGGACCAATGTTGCTATTGGAACGTATGCGCTTCAAGCCGATACGGAAGGTGGCGACAATGTAGCGACCGGAATGAATGCACTTAATCACAATACAATCGGTGAAGCCAATACAGCAACCGGATCCAATGCACTTTACAACAATATGACAGGTTACGGTAATACAGCAACCGGAGCTGGGGCACTTACTGGTAATGAGAGTGGTAATTGCAATACCGCTATTGGTTTTCAAGCAGATATTAGTGGAGACAACTTAAACAATGCCACTGCCATCGGATATGGAGCTAATGCAACCGCAAGTAATCAGGTGATGATCGGGAACAGCAGCGTAACCAGCATTCGGGGCTATGTGCCTTGGACCACGATTTCCGACGGACGGGTAAAGAAAAACATTCGATCAGATGTACCCGGACTTGCCTTTATCAAGCTGCTGCAACCGGTTACCTATAATCTGGATTTGGATGCGGCAGATAAAATCTTGAAATCCGGTAAAGCTCAAGAAAACGAAAATGATTCGTTGCAGGCGTCGGATCCTGTTGATATGAAAGCGAGAGCCGCACAGCAAAAACGGAAACAAACGGGTTTTGTGGCGCAAGACGTGGAAAAAGCGGCGCAAAGTATCGGGTATGATTTCAGCGGCGTGGACGCCGACGAAAGCGGCGCCGGTCTGTACGGACTGCGGTATTCGGAATTTATCGTGCCTTTGGTAAAAGCCGTACAGGAACTGAGCGATCAAAATGATGCCAAAGATGCCGCTATCGCTTCGTTGCAGAATCAAGTGGATGAATTGACCGAATTGGTAAAAGGATTATTGAAAGAAGAAAATCAACCTTCTCCGGATGCAAAAGCGGTTTCGATTCCCAATGCTTCTTTGGAACAGAATTTTCCCAATCCGTTCAATCATTCCGCTACCATATATTATACGTTGCCGCAAACGTTCCGTTCTTCGAAAATCGTGATTGCCGATATTTCCGGAAGGGTATTGAAGCAAATCCCGGTCACTCAACCCGGACGGGGTTATGTAACGATTGAAGCCGGTTCTTTGTTTGCCGGGACTTATTATTATTCTTTGTATGTGGACAATACTTTGGTGGATACAAAGAAAATGACGGTAACGAAATGAGTTATGAATTATGAATTATAAATTATGAATTATGAATTATGAATTATGAATTATTTCGTCTTTTGCTTTGTCAAAACCGGAAAAAATGATAACTTTGCGGAAACATAATTGACAATTTTTTTAATCAAACCCTACAACAATGGAAAAATTTAATGAACGGGAAGAGAAGTATCTGAATCCGTTAACGGATTTTGGATTTCACAAAGTGTTTGGAACGAAGGATTTACTGATTGATTTTCTCAATCAGATCATCAAGAATGGAGGTTTGATAACCGATATTCAATACCTTCCTTCGGAACAATGGGGAAATGTGAAAAGCGAACGAAAAGCGATTTTTGATATTTTTTGTACCAATGAAAACGGGGAATATTTTATTGTCGAGATGCAAAAAGAAAAGCAACCGTTCTTTCGAGACCGTAGCCTCTATTATGCCTCGTTACCGATACAGAAACAAGCGCCCCGCGGCATTTGGGACTTCCGCTTGAAAGCGGTCTATATGGTTGGAATTTTGGATTTCGTCCTTTTCGATGAATCGGAAGAAGACAAAGAACAGGTAATCGAGTGCGTTCAACTTGTACGGGAGCGGACAAAGACGCTTTATTCGGATAGATTAAGATTTGTGTTCATCGAATTGCCGAAATTCAAAAAGACGGAAGAAGAATTGGAAACCCGGTTTGACCGATGGTTGTTTATATTGAAAAACTTATACAAATTAAAAGAGTGTCCGGTATCCATCCGAGACGATATTTTTAAGGAGTTGTTTCAATTAGCGGAAATAAAACAATTAACAAAAAAAGATATGAGAGCGTACAAGAAAAGTATAACGGATTATCATGAAGTTCGCAGCGCCATAGATTGCGCTCGCGAAGAAAGCTTCGAAAAAGGTCGAGTAGAAGGTATAGAGAAAGGAAAAATTGATGTCATACAAAAAAGCCTTCAAATGAATATTCCGATAGAAGTAATTGTCGGACTTACCGGTTATTCAAAAGAGCAAATAATGGAGATGAAAATTAAAAACCGATAATTCATAATTTATAATTCATAATTCATAATTCATAATTCATAATTATTATTATCTCCTCATTCCTAATTTTATTGTACTTTTGCAGCCGATAAAAAATCAGATCATTATGGCAAAAAGATTACAAAGAATTGCTGCGATTCATGATATATCGGGGTTCGGCAAATGTTCGCTGACGGTTGCTTTACCGATTATTTCCGCCGCCGGAATTGAAGTCAGCGTTTTACCTACGGCCGTTTTATCTACTCATACGGGCGGATTTACCGGGTTTACTTACCGGGATTTGACGGAAGATATACAACCGATTACCGATCATTGGAAGTCGTTGGATATTTGTTTTGACGCTATTTATACCGGTTTTCTGGGGTCTTTCGAGCAATTGGATTTAGTTACGAAGTTTTTTGAAACATTCAAAACGAAAGATAATCTTATTTTAGTTGATCCCGTAATGGCTGATAACGGGGAATTATACGCCATTTTTTCTCCGGAATTTGCATTGGGAATGCGTAAATTATGCGAAAAAGCCGACATTATTGTTCCCAATCTGACGGAGGCGGCTTTATTAACCGGAACGTCGTATCATCCGGGGCCTTACTCCGAATCGTATATTGAAGGCGTTTTGAAAAAATTGAGCGCTTTGGGTCCTCAAAAAATCGTTCTGACCGGCGTCTTTTTCGATGACGAGTCGTTAGGCGCCGCCACTTATGACGCGGGCAGCGGAGAAATCGCTTATTATTTAGAAAAGCGTGTCCCCGGCTATTATCACGGAACGGGCGATGTTTTCGGTTCGGCGCTCTTGGCGGCTGTCTTGAACGGTTTCCCTTTGAATGAAGCGGCAGCGGTTGCGGTTCGTTTTACGGTTGAGTCTATCCGAAAAACTGCGCAAGCCGGAACCGATATTCGTTTCGGAGTTAATTTCGAGCAAACGATTCCCGAACTTTTGAAAGATCTAAGGCTGGTGTAATGATAATTATGAATTATGAATTATAAATTATGAATTATGAATTATGAATCAAACCGCAATGATTGGTTCTTAACCGGACTTATTGCGGCGAGAAGATATAGAGGGGGAGGATTATTTTTTCTTTTTTCAGTCGGATGCCGAAATTATATTCGAGGTCTTCATTCATCAAGTCATTGTAGTGATAATGAAAATTCCAATCGTGAAGGCTGTTGTCGTTCCCTTTGTAATAATAGAGATTTCCTTTGATGTCGCTCAGCAGGTTGGCGACTTCTTTTAAGGTTATGTTGTCTGCTTCGATGCGATCGGTTCCGACCATATAGACGGGATTCATATCGCTGCCCCAATCAATTTGCTTATTGTCCCACAGCAGTTTGGGATTGACAACATACAAAACGTAAGCTTCCATCGGTTTGCTTCCGGTTTGGAGATTCAGTGATAAACGCTTTTCAATAAGCTGTAAAACAGCGAGTTTTGAGTTTGATAATTCCGATTCGCCGTAACTCATCGAAACGCCGAAATCGTTCATATCTTTAAATACAATCTGATAATTCGAGCAATCCGTCAAGTATTTGACCAGTCCCGAAAAAGGGCCGGAATACTGAAATATACCGTTACGGATATACATTTTTTGCTCTGTCAAAGGCTGTCTCGAGATAATTAATTCCTTATTCAGAGTAACGTTTGGAGTAGGGGAGACGTTTCGTACCGTGTAAAACAAATCGCTCCATTTCTTTTTCGGCTGCGATTTCATCCGGGAAGCGTATTTTTCGATCATGGGTATCGTAATGCCCGAAGGATGCCCTTCGTACAAGATATTTCCGTCTAATGTGAGTAATACCGAATAGGGACGCCTTTGTACCGAAAAAAGATCAATCATACTGTTGGGCAGATAGTCTTTCAAAACGGCAAGCCGGATCGGAATTTTTTTTAAATAAGCCGAGATAGTTTCTTCCTTTTCATCGCTGACCGAAACGATGAACACGTCGTCGGGTTTTGTCTCCTGTAGTATTTCCAATTGTTTGGTGGCCGGCGCACAGGGAGAGCACCAAGTCGCCCAAAAATCAATAATCAGAAGTTTTTGGTTGTTAAAATTTGTTATTTGATTGGGAGAAATGACTTTCTCTATCATATAAGGCGGCTGACTTTCGGCAGACAGCGAAACCATTATCATGCCGACAAGGAGAGTATATCTCAGACCTTTTTTATACATTTATCGAAATTTTATGTGCAGAATTTCATAACCGGTTAAAAAAAAGAGGTTGTCCCGCTTTTAATCGCGAGACAGCCTCTTTCAATTACCGTTTATTGCTCATTGAATGATTCTAAATTCGGTTCTTCTGTTTTGTTGATGTTCTTCTTCCGTGCAATCCACGCCATTGGCGCAACGATTTTTCAATCGGGTTTCTCCGTAGCCTTTTGCAACTAACCGGTCGCGCGAAATGCCTTTACTTACCAAGTAATTAACAACCGATTGCGCTCTTTGTTGAGATAACGCCATATTGTAGTCATCGTTACCGCGAGAGTCGGTGTGAGACATAATTTCGATTCTTAATCCCGGTTTATCTTTCATCAGTTTCAACAGGTAGTCGTCAATGATTTTTTCTGATGCCGGAGTAAGTTTGGCGCTGTTGTAATCGTAGAAAATAGGAAGCAGAGTTGCATCTTCCAACAAAGAGCAATCTACTTCTTCCCAAACGGTGATTCCGCCTTTTTTCACTAATTCTTTCTTTGTAATCACTTTGGTTACCGCAGGGACAACGGTTTCTTTCACTCCCGCCGGGGTATCTACAACGACTTTCTTAATCGTTTTGTACTCGGCCGGGACTTCAATTTCTTCTACGCTGGCCGGCGTTTTGACTACATCTTTTTTGTAAGAAGCGGTGAGTCCCGGTTTGGTTGTCGAACGGGTTGAAGCATCCGCCTCCAATACAGTGATTGGAATCGCTTCGTTGACTTCGGGGTATTCGACATAGCAGGCTACCATACATTCATCTTTGTTGACTGAAGGGCAGTTGTCTAATTTTTTATACTCCCATCGTCCCGATTTGGGTTGTACTTGAATCGTTTTGGATGAATTTCCGAAACGAGCGGCTACCACGTCCAATACAGTTTCTGCGCTTCTGCTTTCATAATCTACGGAAACAGTTTCATAAACCGCCGGATGGATGACATACCTCTTGGACGCTTCTTTAACCAACACTTTTTCTTCAATGGTTTTGTAAGTTGCAGGCGTTGTTGTTAAAACTTTGTATTCCGGTTTGATAACAACAGTTTCGGTAACATCGCGGTATTCGTCCGCCGTAATACATTTTACGTAACATTTGCCGGGTTGTGCCGTTGGAGGTAATTCTTGCGCGTTTATTGTCCCCGCAAAAAACAGGGAGGACACAAACGTTAAAGTTAAAAGTCTTTCTAAATTCATGATTTAATTAAGTTAAGTTAAAATAATTATTATAATAGCTTTATGTTAAAACGTTACAAAGTAAATAAAAAAAAATCATAATCGCATGAAATTTTTTAAAAAAAATTTCATTTTTTCAGTAAATTTATTGCAGAAAAAAATAACAGGTTTATAACCCGTTCACTTGTCACTTGTTACTTGTTGCTCTTCGTTTTTTTGAAAAAACCGTTATAAACCGAGTTCTGCGCAAATAAAATCCCCGATTCGAACGAGAGGTCAAAAAATTCTTTATTGTCTTTGTCAATTCGGTCGGCATTCTCTTCCGTGAACAACAGATCCGAGAATCGCCGGTTATCGGGTAAAGTTCACTCGGACGTTGACTCCGAAAGAAGTTTTTGTCAGAGGATACGCGGTTGAAGACACCAGCGGATTGCTGATTTGTTTATCAAAAAACGCTTGAAGCGTAACCATTTTACTTAAACTGTAATCAGACGAAAGTTTAAGCATGGTTTGAGAATCTCCGCTGATGGCTTGAGTAAAATTATCTTCGATTTTGCGTATTAAACTGTATGTTTTGTTATACGAAACAGTCGCATCCACTTTTAATTCATTGTTGAAATTGGCGCCGCCGGTTTTCTTGATTTTGAGTACTTTATTGAAATTGTCAAACCGATACCCCGTGCCTAACGAAAATTCGTTTTTGAGCAGTTCGGTGATTTGATAGGACGTAATATTCAAATTGACATTGCGCGCCCGATTGTATTTGAACGATAGACTGACATTGTTCAAGAAGGTGGAAGTTAATCCGATCAACGGAGTGAACGCTTCGTTGATGCTGACGGTTTTAATATCATAAGGCGAAGACGGGAACGGATCGTCGGACATGATGTTTTGAACGAATCCGATATCATCGTTGCCATTGGCCGTTATCCAATTCATATACGAATTAAAAGCGCCGACCGAATAAAGGCTCGAATATTTATGTTCCAATGTAAATACGCGGAAACGTTTATTAATAAAAGGCAATTGCATCAAGCCGTCGTAAGTGACCGCCCAGTTGGGAAGCAATTTCAGCAATGACGGGAATGCCGATAAACCGACCGAATGCGGACTTTTACCTGCATAAGCGGCTATAAAAGAGGGTATTAACACATCTGCCGAGTTAAAATCAACTCGACCGACGGACGGATCATACGGTTTTCCGACTAATTCGCTGCCGGAAAGAAAACCGGCGTCGGGATACGTTGTTTGAGTATATGCCTGTTCCACCCTTCCGGCAATGATTTCCCGGTTATTCAAGAAGGTTTCAAAAGCTTTGGATCGGTAATTGTTGGATGCATTGGCCGATTCGAAAGCCGAACCGATTGAAACGACAGTCATCTGAAAATCGCCGGTAATCTTGGGCGGTACTTGATTCTCGTACATAAAATAATATTGATTTCGCCTCGACGAGGAGCGGTCGGCATTTAACGTGACGCGCATGCCGACTATCGGTTCCATTTGCGCCGTGAATTTGAAAGATTCCATTTGATTCAACATTGCCGGAGTAACGTTTTCGGTGCTTTTTATCAGCCAACCGCGACTGTTCGCTTTATCAATATAATCGTTACCGACCAAACCGAATGCAAAATCCCATCCGGGTGATTTTCCGAAAGGCGTTGAACCTTGACCGAGGAAGTCCCCGATTTCCGGACGAAAATACGGAATCATCATGTCATTGCTTCGCGAGTAGGAAAATCCGACCGTTCTCACCATCATTAATCCGCGAGCCGCCACTTGAGCTATTTTGTACAATGTGTTTTCTTCTAACGGGGGTAATTGTGAAATGGTTAATTTCAAGTTGACCGTATCTTTGTTTTTGATTTGAATGGAATTATTATCCGTCGCTTTGTAATTGATTTCGTATAACTTACCGATGGAATTTCGCGCTGTTATTCTCAAACGCTTGTTATCCAATTGATGGTGTACAATCGTTGCCGAATCGGGATTCAGCGTAATTTCACTTTCAAATTTTTTCTTTCTTTTTTCATCTATTAATCGTTGATTTCGGCTCTCGGCCAGTTGACGGGAGCTTTGTCTTCCGGAAGCGCCGCTTGTACGTTTCGGAGTAAATTTCTTGTTGACATTTTCAAGAAATTTGGATTTATTATACAATGAAAGCAGGTTTAATGTTACATTATTGATACCGATGGTACGATTATTAGTGATCGTGTTGCCCAACTCGATGCTATCGCCTTCCACAGCTTCAACGGCAGCGCCCCGTTGCCACATATAACTGCTGTTGTAGGAAAGCGTTGCGCTTAAAAAATTAAGCGCCGGGATATTTCGGAAAGGAACCGTATAGTTGGCGGAAAACGTTTGCTTATATTCCATCGGTCTTCCCAAGTCGCGAATGCTTTGCAGAACGGAATCTTTCCATATCTTATAATCGGACGGATCTAATTGTTTATTTACTTGAACATAAGGAGATTCAATTCTGGCGTTGGTATTGGAATTAAAAGTGAGATTCAAATTTTTCGTCAAATCCCATTGAAGGGCTAAGGAACGATTCCAGAAAAAATCTTCCCTAAATGAAACGGGTATTTTGTTCTCGCCCATATCTCCCAAGTCTCGCATTTGAAATTCATAATACTCTCTCGAAAGATCCGAATTGAGCGATATGCTTTTCGGCAGATAGCCGATTTCAATATCCCGGAAGAATTTGGTTGCGGCGCTCGTTTTGGATTTATCGTTCGACGTTTCCGACGAATTTCCGAACGGGTGCCAAGGTTTCAAGGGATTACTGTAGGTATATATTGCATTCAGTCGGGATCGAATGGTCCGGTCATATTCCGTAGTCGCATTTTGCGCATTGTTTTCGGAATGCGAATAGCTGAACCCGAAGTTTGCCGGATCGTAGGGCATCGGCGTTTTACTCCGAATATCCATTCGTATATTGTTGAAATCAATCGTTTTGGATGTAACTTTATCTTGTGAAAAATTACGAATGGAATCTTTTTCCGCTTTGGTTTCAACGGAATTTAAGGCTTCTTTGAGCAATACATCTTGATCCAAGGGATTGTATTTCGGACTGATAACTTCTTCTTGATAGGAATAATAAAAAGGAATGCTCACTTTGGCTTTTTTCGGGAAAAAACGTCCGAGATCCACTTGAGTGGATACGCTGTATTGGTATTTGTCATCTAAATTTCGTTCCATAATCCCTTGATCGAGACTTCCGAATCCGGCGGTTTCCATTCTTCCGGTGAGATTCACGGTTCCGAAATCCGAAAGCCCGACAAAAAGATTGGCGTTGCCGGCCCATCCTCCGTCTTCATTAAATTCGGTTAATCGCAATTCGTTAAACCAAACTTCCACCGAGTGGGTATTTCTCGAATTGTTGCGGACGCCGATCATAATTACTTTGATGTCCGAAATGGTCGGATTTCCGACAACCGTTATCTTATTCGCGGGTTTTTCCGGATCGAAAGAAGAATAAGGCGTATAATAAGTAACATCGGAATCGGCTTTTCGTTTTTCTCTGTTTCGTTCCAATTTGAGATTGGAAAGTACTTCGAACCGGAAATCGAACATGTTGGATTGAGGCCAAACGGTTTCCCGATCAGCATTTGTATCAACATAGCGTCCGGCAGGCGTAAGTTTTACCGGAACTTCGTATTCGTAATAATTGCTTTTATAGTCCGAACCCAAACGAATGAAGATGGAAAGATCATTGTCGTGCAAATCGGAATTGCTTATTAATTCTTCCGCATGCGAAAACATTTGAATCCGGCGATATTGTCGGGTATCCAGTGCCGTTGACTTATAAATGGCGCGAGCGTCTCCCGGCGATAAATCGGTAATTTGAGCAGCCAGCGATTGTTCGTTTTCTTGACGCAATTGCGGTTGACCCGGATCCAAAATCCGGTTTACCCCCGGAGGCATTACATAGTTTACCGGTTGTTTATCTCCGCTTTCTTCGACATTTACTACTGACATACTGACGCTTGCATCGGTTTGCGGTGGAATTTTAGGGTCTGATAAATCTTTTGTATAAACGCGCCAGTCGCCTCGAACCAATTCGAACGTTCCGAAACGCAGAATCACCGAATCGGAAAAATTAGTCAGAAACATCCGCATAAAGCGTATGGTTTTGAAATCGCGCATGCCGCCGTAGGTATCGTCAAATTCCAAGACCGGAATTTTGAATTGATACCATGTAACCGTTTCATCGGCGCCGTTTTTCAAGAGAGGCTTTACTTCCATTTTTTGTACAATGTGGTTTTGTCCGACTTGCATATCCTGCGGACGGATCGAAATTTTGTACTGAAAATACTTTTCGGTCTCATTCAACGTATTGTCTTGATTAATATCTTCCACATCCGGCGTTAATCGGGCTGCGGTATTATAGTTTTCGTTAGAATTGGCGGCATCAACGGAATTTCCTTCCGTTCCGTTGTATCGCTTGTATCTTCCCAAAATCGGCATTTCCATTTGGTCGTAATCCGAACCTCTGAAATAGTGATAATTATCACCGGAGGGGTCATTGAAAGGAGAAAACGGATCTTCCCGCATTGTTTGAACGGCTTCTTGAGGCAGTCTGTTTTGCAGTTCTTGCAAATAGTTGGCGTAAACCGGGAAGTTGAACTCGTCTTCCGTGCTTAATCCGTTCAATCCCACGTCCTGTATTTTCCGGGCGCCTTCCGTATTGTCGAAAGCATACACCGTGGATTGCATTTTAGGAATCAATCCCCAAACGGTTTTTTCCACTTTCGTTGTATCTCCGTCAACAGGTAATCCGTTTTCAAAGAATTTTTTTTCATCTCTCAAAATATCTTCCGAAATTTCTCCCAAGTTGAAATAGAGATCGCCGCCCGGCGAATTGGGATTATAAATAAAAGGATCCAATAGCCAAAATTCAATCGTTTCGATGTTATTGGCTTCGAAATCGGTCATTCCGCTTTCCATCCGCTTCGTGATGCCTCCCCAACGTTTTTCGGGTTGATTTAAACGACCGTCGGCATTCATTCCGTCCGAATCCAAATTATAAGGCCCGCGTTCCAAAGGATAGAAAGCGAGATTAAAAACGGGAACGGTAGCCGACTCTCCGAACCGTTGATCTTTGTTCGGAAAAAGCTCGGTTTCCAATATTTCTCTTACGTAATGATTGGATAATTGCTCCAAATCGTTTTTAATATGCGTAGGCGTCAGCGAAGATTTGCGCGTGAACAACCCGTCAATGTAATACCAAGCGAGCAAAGCCCTGTTTTTGCCGTAATTAATATCGTTTGTAAAACGGGATTCGGTAAATAACGCCGGAGTTGCCGCCAAATTCCATGAATAAGGCGAACGGAGGTCTATCGGTTGTTTCGCTTTCTCGAAATCATCAATATAAGAATAGTCTCCTCCGTATTTGCTTTTGTAGTGACTCGGAATCAATTGAGCGTATTCGGCGCTGAACGTAATTTGAGAAGGAGCCGTCAATTCGAGGAGAGGCAATTTGTCAAATAAATTGGTCAAGGCTTGCGATTGCGTCGCATAATTGGTATTGAAACCGAACAAAGTGTTGTTAATGGCTTCTTGTCCCGGATTGGTTTTCATCGTAGTCGGCATTTCGCTCAGATTCATGATCGTCGCTCCGATGTTGAATCGAGAGTTGAATGCGTAATTGAGATTCAACCCCATCATGGTTTTTCGCTCCATACCTAAGGTACTGCGATTTTCGGAAGAAATCTGAATATCGGCATTTTCGTAAATCGGATTAATAATGCTTACCGATCCGGTGGAATAGTCAATAATATAATCTCTGTTCTCCTGCAAACGAACGCCGTTGGCGGTAACTGTCACCGAGCCTCTTGCAATGTTGTATCCGCCCAAGTTAATATTATTCGATCCGCTTCCGCCCTTGTATTCTCCTTCAAGAATGAATTTATTTTTTTCGGCGGTTTGACGGGCAACGGTTAATGTAGAATCGTACAGTTCCTTGAAAACATATTTTTCGGCGATGTCATTGTTGTTGATTTTTCCTTGCAAATACGAACCGAAAGGTTCAACCTCCGGGAAAATGATTTTTCCGGTTTGGGATAAAACCGTTTGTCCTTCCACAAAATCGAAGAATCCGTCCGAATGCGGTTCGTTTCGCGAATCGAGCCGGTCCAGATTCATTACGCGCAGCAATATTTGGTTGGCGATCGCACCTTCCGTTATATAATTAATGAATACCCCGGTAGTATCGTTCAAATATTTGATATTGAGTCTGAATTTATCTTTATCCAAGTATTGTCCGTTCGTAATGGTATATACATTTTTCATCATCAATCGCCAAGTGGGGGAGACCGGGGATACCGTTGTTCCCTTCAGCAGTTTGACATACAGATTATTTTTGGTATTCGTCGGGTCATCGGTCGAAAATTCGCCGACTTGATAGGTGCTCCCATTAAGGGAATAAGCATAAGCGACCGCCAATACTTGGTCGGGTTGTAAAGGCCTTTGCAAAGAAATATAACCCAATTGCGGATTATAGGTATATTCCGATGCGGTTAATTTCTGAGCGCTTTCTATTTTTTCGTAGTCGGTTCCACCCTCTAAAGGCGTTGTTCCCAATACTTGGTTTACTTGACTGATATCTCTTGCTCCGTCATATACTCCATTATTCAAGGTAGCATATAAATCGTTGGCTTTATTTTGCGGATAAGCGCCGATGCCTATGGCGGGATGAATGAAATCGGAATTATAAATATGCGAATTTTCTCCCAAATCGGCAAAAGCGACGATGTTTCGCGCTTCGTTGAAATTGGAATTCCGATTGGTTACCCAAACTTCGATACGGTCAATGCTGATTCCGGATCGAATGTAGGGGAATGTAGTCATCGCCGCATCGTAAGTATCATAAAAATAATATCCCAAAAAATAGTGCATATTTTCGTCGTAGTTGTCAACGGTAACCTCAAACGGGGTCGTTTGAACATTTCCTTTGGACGAAGCGGAGCGGGATTGCGATTCTTGTTGAGAAAAGATCGCGCCGACCGTCAGTTTACCGAACTGCAATTCCGTTTTTATCCCGAACAGCGCAGCTCCTCCCCGAATCAATGAATTGGTGGTATTCATGCTGACATTACCGGCTTCCAATACTTTGACGATTTCATCTTCTTTTCCGGCGTATGCCAATTTGATTTTCTTCGTATCGAAATCGAAAGTTGATTCGGTGTTGTAATTCATATCATAACTGAGCTTATTTCCGACCGAAGCATTGATGTTCGTTTGAATTTGCGCATCGAAATCAAACGCCGTCCGGTTCTTTTGTCGTTCGGTTAATGTCGGGTTGTCGGTGGAAGTCCGCGTAAATCCGATTTTCGTGAGAATACTTCCGTCCGCTTTCAATCGGACGCCGCCCGGCCCGAATATTTTATCCGCCGGGCCTAAGTCGAATTTGAAATCGAAACCGGAAAGGATGTCTTTTCTTCCGGTGGAATCCTTTTTCTGCAATTCTTCCGAATATTTGTTTCGGTAGAAATCGTTCATGCTTTTTTGCAAACTGTATTTGATGTATTCTTCCGGAGTAAGGATCAAAGGAGTAAAAAGGTCTGCATCTCCGACTTTTGAACGCAATTCGTAACGGTTTGTCTGCGGATTGTATTGAAACTCGGAATTAAATATTTCCGGCGTTTCCAAATCAATCGGATGAACTTGTTGCAAGTCTTCGTATTCATCCGGAACAATTTTGGCGACCGGAAAGGTCGGGGAAACCGTATCTTTGCCCACCTTATTTTGAGGCGACTCCGTGAGAGGCGCTGTTTCCGGAAATTCATAGTTATCGGCGAATAGCCGGTCATTTAATCCGTAAATTCCACCGGTTAATAAAAGAATGAATCCGATCGGCAATATGTATTTTTTCCGAAATCTCATTAAAGTATTTTTAGCGCGTGTTTGATTATTTCTTCTACGGCAAAAGTCGGATGTTCTTTTTCGATTTTGGCAACTGTTTTTTGAGAAGCCGAAAGATTAAATCCCAACATCGTAAGCGCTGCTACAGCTTCTTTTGCCGCTTCACTCGAAGCATTCGCCGGAGTCGGGAACGAACCGAAGTTTTCGCTCACCTTAATTTTGTCTTTCAAATCAATGATGATTCGTTCCGCAGTTTTTGTGCCGATGCCTTTTACGGTTTTCAAGGCATTGGCATTCCCGGTGGCAATGATTCCTTCCAATTCGTAAACCGCAATAGACGAAAGAACCATCCGGGCCGTATTCGCTCCGACACCGGAAACGGAGATCAAGAGCAGAAACAGTTCCCGTTCGCGCTTTTCCATGAATCCGAACAGCAGATGCGCATCTTCCCGGATGGATTCATAAACATATAACTTACATGATTTCAATCCGTTGAGTGCGCTATATGTATTCAGTGAAATATGAACGATATATCCGAGACCTCCGGTTTCAATTACTACTGAAGCCGGAGTTAATTCGACCACTTCTCCTTTAATATAATCCAGCATATCCTCTTTTCATTAGCTAATATGTAGATATAATAACGCAGAAAAATCAAAAAGCGTATATCGGTCAAAGTTAAAAATGATCGGGAGTTTGAAAATTAGGCTTGGAAACAGATAGAATCGTACTATTATTTTAACAGACTGCTTAGCGTTCGAATCAAATCATCTTCACGCAAATTCTTGGCAAGAATAATGCCCGTCGGATCAATCAAATAATTCTGCGGAATGGATTGGACTCCGTACAAAAGAGCTGCTTGATTTTTCCATCCTTGTAAATCAGAAACTTGCGTCCAAGTCAGCTTGTCGTCTTCAATGGCTTTCAACCAAGCGGCTTTACCGTTCGGATTGTCCAAAGAAACGCCCAAGATTTCAAATTTTTTATTTTTGAACTGAGCGTATGCTTTCACTACATTGGAATTTTCTTTTCGGCAAGGACCGCACCATGAAGCCCAAAAGTCAATCAGCACGTATTTACCTCTGAAATCGGAAAGTTTGACCGGTTTTCCGTTCGGATCGTTTTGAGTAAAATCGGGAGCAACCGATCCGATTGCCGTACGGGACACGATGAGGACTCGATTTCCCAAAAGCTCGCCCAAATCCGTTTTTTTAACCGGTTCGGATAAGCTTTTATATAAACCGGCAAGATTGGAGCTTTCCGAATCGGATTTAACTAATTCATTCAGAGCTAATAAACTGATATAGGAATCCGGATGCTTGGATATAAACGTTCGCAATACGGATATCAATTGTTCCGTTGCTTCCGAATAGCGCTTTTCGATTGTCGCTTTATAAGCGGGGTCATTTTTTTTAGCAGCGCCGGCTTGTTGATACTCCTTAATAATAGCGCTCATTTTTTCTTCAACGGGCTTTATTTCGGATTGCAACTCGATATAATTTTTATCTTTTTTAATTTCTTCTTCACTGGGACCTTTTTTATTTTGCGCCGAAATCATCAGCGGCAAAAAACAAAATAATAACAGAACTACTTGTTTCATAACATTCAAATTTAGTTGACAGATTATAAAATTACGAACAAAGGTAAAACAAATTTTTTGAGTAATAAAATTTCAGTTTGCCGATGCGCTCTCTAAGATGTTTAACTCAATCAGCAACTCGTTCACTTTTTTATGCAAAACCGGATGAACAAAATCCGGAGCAATTTCATTGAACGGCTCCAGTACGAATCGTCGTTGATGAAAAAGCGGATGCGGCAACCGGAGGTTTTCTGTTCGGATAATCCGGTCTTCGTATGCAATCAAATCAATATCAATGATTCGGTCTTGATAGAAACGATTCGTTTTTTGTTTGCGACCGATCATTTTTTCAACAGATTGCGTTACGGTTAATATTTCGTCGGGAGGCAGAGACGTTTCAACGCAAACAAGCATGTTAAGAAAGTCGTTTTCCGATTCAAATCCCAAAGGTTTGGTTTCGTAAACGGAAGATACGGCCGAAAATATACCGATTTTTCCGGCGATACAACCGATTGCGCGTAATAAGTTAACGGGTTTATTTCCCAGATTGGTTCCTAAAGCTAAATACACCCGATTCATAGAATCAGCATAGCATCCCCATAGACGCCGAAACGGTATTCCTCTTTAATGGCTTCCTTGTAGGTTTGCATAATAAAATCATATCCGCTGAAAGCCGCCGTTTGCATCAGCATGGTTGAAAGCGGTAAATGAAAATTAGTAATAAGAGCGGTCGCCACGGTAAATTCATACGGGGGGAAAATGAACTTATTGGTCCATCCTTCAAAGGCTTTCAGATGTCCTCTTGTCGTTACGGCGCTTTCAATGGCTTTCAGTACGGAAAAGCCGACCGCGCAAACTTGTTTCATGTCATCTTTCGCTTGATTGACAACGGATACCACTTCATCTCCGATGATTAATTCTTCAGAATCCGGTTTGTGTTTTGTCAAATCTTCCACATCAATATCTCTGAAATTTCCCAATCCGGAATGGGCGGTAATAAATGCAAGTTTTATTCCTTTTATTTCCAATCGTTTCATGAGTTCCCGGCTGAAATGCAAACCGGCTGCCGGAGCTATGACCGCCCCTTCGTGTTTTGCAAAAATAGTCTGGTAACGTTCGGTATCTTCCGGAACAACGCCCCGGTTGAGGTAAGTCGGGATAGGCATTTCTCCCAAAGAATACAATATTTTTTTAAACTCTTCGTGCGGACCGTCGTATAAAAAACGGAGTGTACGCCCTCGAGAGGTGGTGTTGTCAATTACTTCGGCAACCATCGAGTCGTCTTCGCCGAAATAGAGTTTGTTTCCGATGCGAATTTTACGGGCCGGATCAACCAAGACATCCCAAAGCCGCAAATCTTGATTTAATTCGCGAAGCAGGAATACTTCGATTTTGGCTCCCGTTTTTTCTTTGTTTCCATACAAGCGAGCCGGAAAAACCAAAGTATCGTTGAAAATAAAAACATCTTTATCTCCGAAATAATTCAAAATATCTTTGAATGTTTTATGTTCGATTTTACCTGTTTTCGGATGAATAACCATCAATCGCGACTCATCCCGATTTTGCACCGGATGAGAGGCTATTAATTCTTGGGGCAGATTAAATTTAAATTTAGAAAGTTTCATATCTATGTTTGTTTTGTTACTGAGTTGATTGCCGAATCTTGCATTGCGCAAAATTCGTCAATTGAAATACATTTATCTAATGTTACATCACCTATTCTTGTTCGCTGCAAAGCGATTAAGTGCGCTCCGGAATGCAACGCATACCCGATGTCGCGAGCCAAAGCGCGAATGTAAGTTCCTTTACTGCAAACAATTCGTATCGTTAGTATATCCTCGTTGAAGGACAAAAGTTCCATTTCGTCAATGACCAATACTTTGGGTTTTAATTCGACTTCGATTCCTTTTCTCGCCAATTGATACGCTCGGTTTCCTTCGATTTTACAAGCTGAAAAAGCCGGCGGAATTTGCTCGATGCTTCCCGTAAATTGTTGAAGGACTTTTTCAATCATCTCTTTTGTGATATGACTTGTTTCAAAGGTTTCATCAACGGCTGTTTCCAAATCAAAGGATGGCGTTGTGGCTCCTAAACGTATAGTCGCAATGTATTCTTTACTGCGGTATTGAAATTCTTCGATTTTCTTGGTTGCTTTTCCCGTACAAATAATCATTACTCCGGTTGCCAACGGATCCAATGTGCCGGCATGGCCCACTTTGATTTTTTTAATTCGCAACGAACGAGAAATTTTAAGTCTGATTTTGGATACCAAATCAAACGACGTCCAATGTAAAGGTTTATCAATGTATAAAATTTCTCCTTCCGGAAAATCCATTTTTAAATAATTATGAATTATGAATTATGAATTATGAATTATGAATTATAAATTATAAATTAAATATTGAGAATCCGAAGATGATTAAAGCGACTGCAATACAATAGAAAGCAAAGTAAATGAGTTTTCCTTTCTTTACAAGATTAAGCATCCATTTGCAGGCGATAACTCCGAAGATGTAAGCCGCCAAGAACCCGATCAATAAGGATGAAGTGGAAATCCCGGATTGAGCAACGGAAAATTCGCCTTTCAACAGGTCTAAAAACGCTTCGCCTAAAATGGGAATAATCACCATCAGAAAAGAAAAGCGCGTTACGTTTTCTTTTTGGTTTCCCAAAAAAATCCCGGTTGAAATGGTGGTTCCCGAACGGGACAGCCCGGGGAAAATGGCGATTGCCTGCGCAATTCCGATAATGATTGCGTCTTTGAACGAAATTTGCTGTTTGTCGCGAGGTTTTGCATAATAAGTAAGTATAAGTAAAACAGCCGTCAACAACAGCATAACGCCAACCCAAATCAGTCCGCCGCTAAAAATGGCTTCTACGTAATCTTTGAAACAAAACCCGATAATACCCACCGGAATCATCGAGAGCAACAGTTTGGAAATATACTGCGTTTCATCGTTCCATCGGAATTTGAACAAACCTTGAATCAATTCCCGAATCTCATATCCGAAAACGGTTATGATACTTAACACCGTCGCCGCATGCACGGCAATCGCAAACGTCAAATTTTCATCGCTAAGGCCCATTACGGTTTGGAAAATAGCCAAATGACCGCTGCTGCTTATCGGTAAAAACTCGGTTAAACCTTGAACAATTCCTAATATAAGCGCTTGTAACCAAGTCATATTTTCTATCAATTATTTTTTAAAGTTTTGTTTTCCGTATTTTTCGGTTTTTTGAGTATGGCTGCTATTACCGTTGCAAAACCGATCATTGTTACAATCGGCGCCACGACTATTCGGCGAGCGCTGAAGATTCGCGGATCGAATCCGGATTCTTCCGTTGTTTTTCCTCCCGACATTAACCAAAATCCGATGATTATGATTACAATTGCAACAGCCAAAATGATAAAGTTTTCTTTACCGAATACATAATTTTTTTTATCCATGATTTGTTTATTTTATTTTCTCGTTATTAATTTATATACTACATTTTAAATAAAAAACAAGTCGTCTCCTTCCATCCGGAGGTATCGGTTGACGGCAAAATAAGTAGCGCACAGCGAAATAAAAATCCCTAAAATAAGAACGCTTCCGGCTGTTATATACAACGAATGAATATCAATCATTTCCCTTATTTCCGGATTATCGCCGGAAATATAGAACAAGCCCCAAAAGAGCAAAGCGATAGCGATAATCGCCGCAATAATCCCGCAAAAAACCTGCGTTTTAATAAACGGTTTTCGAATGAAACCCGCCGTAGCGCCGACCAATTTCATCGTATGAATCAAAAACCGATTGGAATAAACGGTTAATCGAATCGTATTGTTTATTAAAGCGAACGAAATAATAAGCAGAAGTACGGCTAAGCCTAAAAGTATAATGCTTATTCTTCGAAAGTTATCATTAACCAACGTCATTAATTCTTTTCGGTATTCGACGGTACTGATATCCGATGAAAATGCTTTGATTTGACTTTCTATCTCCGGAAATTGTTCCGGATGCGTATATTCCGAACGCAAACGAACGACAATCAAACCGGGCAAAGGATTAAATCCCAAAAATTCTTCCGGGTTTTGTCCTATATCGGCTTCCAATTGTTTTGCAGCCGCTTCCTTCGAAATATATTCGGTGGTTTTGACGAAATCGGTCGCTTCTAATTTTTTGATTATTCGATTAATTTCCGCCTCGTTCGTATCGTCGGATAAGACAATATCGAAAGAAAGGCTTTCTTTCACGTAGGAAGATAAATTTTTTGCCATAAAAGCGAGCAAAATAATTAACCCCAGCAAAAACAAAACCAAAGAAATACTTATGGTAGCAGTTAATCTTGAATTAATAAAAGTCGCCGATGAAATAGAACGCTTATTTCTCATTCTTAATGCGTGAAAATTTGAATTGAACCGGTTAGGATATAAAATCCCGAATTTGCCGCAAAATTATAAAAAATAGTTAGGATTTCGCTCGTTTTAATTTTTTTTAACAAAATGGCAAGTTGTTTTGTTTTACAATGTCGGAGCCTTGTTTTTAGCTTGATATAGATACGTGGTGTCTGTTGCACAACATTAATCAGAATTCACCAATTAATTTTAGCTATTTTAGTAAAAATGGTATGATCTGTAATACATGCTTCGACAACCAGATACAAAAGGAGAAACAAGATCATACAAAACGAGTTAATGAAGAACATGAAAATACATTTAAGACGCGATATTGCTTTGCTTTCTTTGTAAATCACTCGGTGGGAATGAAAAAAATAATAGATAAAATAAAAAAACAGCGTTATTGAAAACAAGACATAACCGGTATGTATCCATCCGATTGTCCTTAATTGAAAGAACGATATTATCCATCGGATCAAAATAAATAATAGGCTGCCTAACAGAACGAACGAAAAATAGTGGAGCGTATAAATGCCGTGGTCGAAATAATACCATTTTTTCTTGTTGTGAAATATCCAAAGCCAGAAAGCAAAAATAGGCATATATACAAAAATCGCTTTGGGAAAATCATGCATAATCCTTTCTTGAATTTTCTCCTTGTTTTTGTCTATTTTCTCCCAAGTTTCTTTGACTGATTTTTCTTTTTTATTATTGTCCTCGGACTTTTCATCATCATTATCTTCGGACTTTTTATCGGTCGTTTTCGCCGTTTTTTCTTGTTTATTGTTCTTCACTTGCTTTTTAGCAGCCGGTTCTTGAGGTTTTGGCGCGCTTTCTTCCGGGTTACTGTTGTTATCTTGCGTTCCGGTAATCATTTCCTGTGTCTGTTCTTTTTCTTTCTCGGCGGTATCCGGAAGAATTGCCGGAATGAAAAACGTAATAAAACTGATAAATATATATAAACTAACGGGAGGCACATAACGCTTTCGTTTGCCGGCAAGGTATTCTTTGGTTAATTTTGCGGGATGAAAAAGCAAATATCGGATAGTTTTCCATAACCGACTGTCGTAATGCACAAAATCTTCTGTGAAATGAATGAAAAGATAATGAAAAGGCTGACGTGTTTCAACGTTTTCCTGTCCGCATTCCGGACAAAACCGTTTTTCCACGAATTGTCCGCAATTCTCGCAACTCTTATTTTCCCGCAATTTCCCGTGGTGACTCATCCGTTATCAATTAATTTTAAAAGGCCGTATCAAAAACCTGTCATTCCGCGCTTGACGCGGGATCCCTTTTTATTATCCGGGGATTGCGGGTCTTCGCTACGCTACGCCCGCAATGACACATCACTTTTGATACGGCCTTTTCATTGATAGAACGTATTCCGTTAATTTACCGGAATGTCTTTATTTACGTTTTTGCAACCGACCATCGCATAATAGAATAAGTAAATGAGACCTGCCACGACTACCCAATAGCTGACTAGGTAACCCACGCCGCCGGCCATATCAACGATTCCGTTTTGCAATAAAGGCAGAATGCCTCCGCCGCAAACAAGTACCATGAAAATACCGGAAGCTTTTTCCGTATATTTTCCTAAGCCTTCCACCGCAAGATTAAAGATTCCGCCCCACATCACCGAAGTACACAAACCGATGCAAACAAGCAACGCCGCATTAACGGGTACGCTCGCTAAGCCGAACAACCCTTCCGCATCGTTTTTGAATACCGGTAAATCAATCATTACGGAATCCGGAGCAAACATAGCGGATAAGGTTAATACCAAACCGATGGCGGAAGCTACACCCAACATGGTCTTTGCGGACACTTTACTTCCGATAGCAGCTCCTATGAGTCGTCCGATAAGCATCAGGAACCAGTAAGTCGCCGCAACGGAACCGGCAATCGCTTCGGCATTTCCGGAGCCGTGCAATTGTAAAACATCCAAGGTCGGATTTTGAAGCCATTTGTTTAATACATTGGGAACGCCTACTTCAACGCCTACATATAAAAATATACCTAAAGCGCCTAAAATAAAGTGACGGAAAGATAGCGGACTGTATTGAGATTTATCGGCAGTTTCTTGATATTTATTTTCGTTTTCGGGAATAGCGGTTAATCCGATAACGATGAATGCAAATGCAAAAATAGCTAAAGCAGTGTACATTAAGGGGAAGACATGACTGATTTGAGCCTTTGTTATTTCGGGAATTAATACGCCGGTCAAAATAATAACAGCCGTACCGGAAAGAGAATTGAAAGAGCCGCCTATTTGTATCAATTGGTTTCCTTTATTTCCTCCTCCGCCTAATTTATTCAGCATGGGGTTGACCACCGTATTCAGTAAACACATGGAGAAACCGGCAACGAAAGCTCCCAACAAGTAAACGCCGAAACTTCCGAACACTCCGGATAAAGTTTGGATGCCGACTCCTACAAAACCAATGGCAATCGCAATAAGCGCCGTTTTTTTGTACCCGAGTTTTTGAAGTAAATTACCTGCCGGATAGCCCATCACCGCGTATGCAATGAAATTGGCGAAGACGCCGAGGGTTCCCATCCAGTTGGGTACTTGAAATTGATACTTTAATATGTCTCCCATGGGAGAAGCTAAATTTGTAACAAATGAGATCATACCGAAAAGGAAGATCATCACGATAATGGGTAACAAATAATTTTTTTTCTCTTGTACCATGATACTTAGTTTATTAGATTATTTATAATATTTAATTTAGTGAATAGTATTATCCGTTGAAAATGTATAGATGGTTTTTGACCGAAAGGTATCTTCCGGCTCCAAAATGATTGTCGGGAAATCGGGATGATGAATACTATCGGGAAAATGCTGCGTTTCCAGACAGAATGCCGACCGTTTCGGATACCGATGCCCGTTTTTACCCGTGAAACTTCCGTCCAAATAATTACCGGTGTAAAGCTGCACTCCCGGTTCGGTCGTGAAAACTTCAATCACAATACCGGTCTTTGGAGAAGCCGCTCTTGCACAAAAAATTAAACCCTCTCCGGAACGATTCAAATTGAAATTGTGATCGTAACCGTTTCCGTATATTAATTGCGTAAATTCTTCCTCGATTCGTTCGCCGATGGTATGTTCGGAACGAAAATCAAACGGCGTATCTTCCACTTCTTCCGGTTTTCCCAGCGGAATTGCCACATCGTTAGTCGGCAAAAAATAATCGGAATTGATAACAAGCGTGTGATCCCCTATATACGGATCGCCTTCGCCCGAAAGATTGAAATAGGAATGATTGGTCAGATTGACGATAGTCGTTTGATCGGTAGTCGCTTCGTAAGAAATTTCAAGCGAATTATCTTCCGTTAAGCGATAAATAACGGTGACCCGTAAATTTCCGGGATAGCCTTCTTCTCCGTTTTTTGAAAGATAAGTCAATTCCAACGTTTTTTCATCCGGTTGTCGGGCATTCCACACAACGGCGTTAAACCCTTTGATACCTCCGTGCAAATTATTGGGACCGTTATTCACGGCTAAATAATAGTCGTTGTTTTCCAAAAAAAATTGTCCGTTTGCAATCCGGTTGGCGGTACGTCCGCAAACGGCGCCGAAATAAGGCTCTTGATCGTTTAAATAATCGTCAATAGACCTTTTTCCCAAGACGACATCCACTTGGTTTCCGTTTCTGTCCGGCACATGCAAGGAAACGATTTTAGCTCCGTAATTAATTACGGACATTTCCATACCTTTTGAATTAGATAAATAAAATAATTCAATTTCTTTTCCGTCTATTGTTTTCCGAAAGTCTTTCTTATCCGGTCTTATTTTATTCATGGTATTTTGCGTGGATTATTTATATAAAAAATGTACAAATATATGTAATTATTTCAACAAATTTTTACAATTCAGATTGTTTTTTTCTATATCCTTAAAATAAGAATAAGTCCCCACTTTTAATTCATAAGTGGCCGCTTCATCGCAAACGATGATTCCTTTCGGATGCAATTGAAGCGCCGTAATGGTCCACTTCTGAGAAACGGCGCCTTCGACCGCTTCCGCCAACGCGCGCGCTTTGGCAAGTCCGTTCGCCAAAATTAAAACTTCCTTGGAACGCATAACGGTTCCGACGCCTACGGTCAATGCCGTTTTCGGCACTTTATTCACATCGTTATCAAAAAAACGCGAATTAGCCGCAATCGTATCGGTAGTTAATGTCTTTATCCGGGTGTTTGAATTTAAGGAAGAACCGGGTTCGTTGAAAGCAATGTGTCCGTCAACTCCCATGCCTCCTATAAATAGATCAACGCCGCCGGCTTGCTTGATTTTTTCTTCATAATGAATACATTCCGATTCCAAATCCGGTGCATTCCCATTTAAAATATTAATGTTTTCCGGACGGATATCAATGTGTCTGAAAAAATTATTCCGCATAAATGAATGGTAACTTTCGGGATGTTCTTCCGGAAGCCCTACATATTCGTCCATATTGAAAGTGATGACATTCTTGAATGAAACAAACTTGTTTCGGTTTAATTCCGCTAAATGGCGGTACATTCCCAAGGGAGAAGAGCCGGTCGGCAATCCCAAGACAAAAGGTTTATCTTCGGAAGGATTGGCTTTAACTATTTTGGATGCAACATAATATGCTGCCCATTCGGATAACGCTTCGTAGTCGGGTTGAATGATTAATCGCATATACTTTTATTTAATGTTTTCGCAAAATTAAGGAAAAATTTGAATGTGTGATTAAGATTTCCTAATTTTGTATCAAATATTAATAATAAAAACGAACAACAATGGATAAACCGTATGTAATTGGGATTGATATGGGCGGTACAAACACTGCTTTCGGGATTGTGGACAGGAGAGGAGAAATTTTGTTTCGGGATTCCATCAGCACCTTAGGATATACCAAAGGAGAAGATTATGTTAACGATTTGGGAAATGCGGTCAATGATTTAATCGAAAAGAACAATTTAAAGGGTCTGATTAAAGGAATCGGTATGGGAGTTCCGAACGGAAATATGAACGACGGAACCGTGGAAAATGCCGCCAATATTCCATGGGCAAAAGGAATCGTTGTTCCTCTGGCTGCAATGATGGGAAAAAAAACGGGTTTACCTTGTTCGTTAACCAATGATGCAAATGCCGCTGCCTTAGGAGAAATGGCTTACGGAGCGGCGAAAGGGATGAAAGATTTTATCGTAATTACATTGGGTACGGGTGTGGGAAGCGGAATCGTTTCCAACGGACAATTAGTGGTCGGACACGACGGATTTGCCGGCGAATTGGGTCACGTGAGAGTAATTCGTGAAAACGGGCGAATTTGCGGTTGCGGTCGCACCGGTTGCTTGGAAACGTATGCTTCTGCGACGGGAGTTACTCGTACCGCCCGGGAATTTATGGAAATACAACCGGAAAGAGCATCGGTTTTACGGGAAATTCAACATCGTCCGATTACTTCAAAAGATGTTTATGAAGCGGCAAAAAAAGGAGATAAATTAGCAATTGAAATTTTTAATTTCACCGGTAGAATATTGGGTGAAGCCTTTTGTGATTTTGTCGCGTTTTCAAGTCCGAAAGCATTCATTCTTTTCGGCGGCCTGTCTCACTCCGGGAGTTTTTTGATTGATCCTCTGAAAAAAGCGATGGAAGATCATATGTTGAATGTTTATAAAGGAAAGACGGAAGTGCTCATATCCAAACTGAATGATGCGGAAGCCGCTATTCTGGGCGCAAGCGCTTTGGCTTGGGAATAACGCGGAGAGATTACATAATAGATACTATTGAAAGCAATTTATTCAAAATTAAACCGAATGGATTTTCATCATGTGGGAGTTGCCGTTCATTCCATTGAAGAAACGGCAAAATGGTATGTGAATAAAGGGTATGATATGACGGAAACTTTTAATGACCCTATTCAAAAAGTATATATTGCATTTTTGAAGCGGAGCGACAGTCCTTTATTGGAATTGGTTCAACCGGCGGATAAAATTTCGCCGGTGTCTAATATTCTGAAAAAATCGGGCGTTTCAGCTTATCATTTTTGTTATGAAACAGACAATTTACAAGAGACTATAGAAGATATGGAAAAACAAGATTTTAAAGTACTGATTGAACCCGTTCCGGCTGTTGCATTCAATAATAGAAAAATCAGCTTCTTGTATAACATAGATATTGGTTTAATTGAATTGTTGGAAAAATAAAATGGTATTCAATTCTATTGAATTTTTAATTTTCTTTACAGTCGTTTTTTCTCTCTATCATTTTTTCTTGAAAGAAAAAACAAGAGGACAAAATGTATTGTTACTTATTACGAGTTATGTGTTTTACGCATGGGCAAATTGGAAGATTTTGCCTTTACTTGCAGCGGTAACAGTCATTTTTTACGGATTGGGTATTGCCGTATTTGAGGCAAAAACCGATAAACGCAAACAACTGTTTACGTTAACAGGCGTAATTCTCGGTATCGGAACATTACTGTATTTCAAATACACCAATTTTTTTATATCTTCATTCAAAGATCTGTTTGAAAGTATCGGATTACGAACCAATCTGCATACTTTCAAAATTATTCTGCCGATAGGTATCAGTTTCTATACTTTCCGTTTACTGAGTTATATCATTGACATTCAGCGCGGCAAATTTGAACCGACACGCGATATTGTCGTGTTTGCAACTTATGTGGCGTTTTTCCCCTGTATTCTTTCCGGACCGATTGACCGTCCGGCAACCTTGATTCCGCAATTGCAAAGCAAACGGGTATTTGATTATTCACTCGCAGTGAACGGAATGAGGCAAATCTTGTGGGGACTGTTCAAAAAAATAGTTGTAGCCGACAACTGTGCGGTTTTTGTCAATCAAGCATTCGACGGCGATTATCAGATGCAGACGGGTAGTACATTGTTGTTGGCTGCCGTTTTTTATTCGTTCCAAATGTATGCCGACTTTTCGGGATATTCCGATATGGCGATCGGTGTGGCAAAGTTATTGGGATTTCGTGTAACCAAAAATTTCGATTATCCGTTTTTTGTTCAAAATATTGCGGAATATTGGCGAAAGTGGCATATCTCACTTACTTCCTGGTTGACCGATTATGTATTTATGCCTTTGAATATCAAATGGAGGGATTGGGGGAATCGAGGTACGATAGCCGCCATAATGATAACCTTTATACTTATCGGTTTATGGCATGGCGATAATTGGAAATTTGTATTCTTCGGTTTGTATAACGGGTTGTTGTATATTCCTTTGATTTTATCGGGAGCTATGTTTAAAAAGAACAAATTAATGACTTACGGATGGGGATTCCCTAAACCCAAAGTATTTTTTAATATCCTGTTAACCTTTGGATTAGTATCCGTAGGAAATGTCATTTTTCGCGCCGACACTCTCGGACAAGCATTTGAATATTTGGGAAGAATGGCGAATATTCGTTCGTTTTATTCTATGCCGGACGAAAATACGCTCTTATTGAAAAGCGTGTTTGTTGTTGCTTGTATGCTGATTGTGGAATGGTCCGAAAGAAAAAATAATTTCGGACTTGAAAAATTGGGAATAACGTGGAAGCCCGTTTTCAGATACGCCATGTATTATGTTCTTGTGTTATTAATATTTTTATCCGCCGGAAAAGAACAGATATTCATATACTTTCAATTTTGATTTATGAAACGATTCATTCTCAAAACGTGTTTACTGCTTTTGCCTATTGTTGTTTTGGCCGGGTCTATGGAATATTTGTTACGGCAAATCCCCAATGATTACACCTATAAGAAGGGCTATCTTGATAAACATGCCGAAGAAATAGAATTATTGATTTTAGGCTCTTCGGACGCATATTATGGAATAAATCCGGTTTATTTTTCACAAAATACATTCAATGCCTGTCATGTATCTCAAACCTTGGATTTGGATTTGAAAGTTTTCAATAAGTATCAAGACCGTTTGAATGATTTAAAATTTATTATTATACCGATTTCATATCCCACATTGTGGGTCAAATTAGAAAGCGGGGTAGAGTCTTGGAGAATAAAAAATTATGCACTTTATTACGGAATAAAAACAAAATCTCCGGAGGATAATTCCGAACTGCTGAACGGTAAACTCGGAATCAATATTGAACGATTATACAAATATTATGTGAAGAAAAAGAATGATATTTTTTCTTCGGAGCTTGGTTGGGGAACCAATTTTTCATCCGGAAATGCAGCTGATTTAGAAAAAACCGGGAAAGCTACGGCATCTTATCACACGATCAAAACTATTTATTCAAAAGAAAACGCAAAAATATTTACGGAAAATATAGAGATATTAAACTCATTTGCTGAGTTATGCAATCGGAAAGACGTGAAATTGATACTTATTACCCCTCCAGCTTATCGCAGTTATCGGGAGAATTTGAATGCGGAACAATGGAATAAAACGATTGAAACAATGGACGATTTCGCAGCGAAACACAATAATTGTTACTATATCAATTGGCTTGAAAATCCCGATTTTACGGCAGCCGATTTTTATGATGCCAATCATTTGAATGAAATCGGAGCAAAAAAACTTTCCGAAAAATTAGCTTGTTACATTGATTCCATAAAGTAGAGGCTGTCTCAAAAAGACTTTAGACACAGCCTCGTTTCTTACTTTTTATTCCTTATCATTGTTATCCGTAATTTCTTGAATATCTTTTATCGTGAAATCGCCGACAAGTCGGAGGGCGGTATAATTATCATCGCTTTCTACCAACATGATCAATTCTTTTATCCGGTCGCCTTCCATGTCGGAATAAAAATTAACGCGGCTGTTTCCATCTTTGACGCGCATCAATTCCTGATGTTTAGAGCTGACCAATTGAACAAATTCTTTTTTCATTTGCGCTATCTTGTCTTGCTTTTCGGTGGAAACAAGTTGCAGCGATTCGATTTTCCCTTTCATATTCGTCAAATTTACCCCGACTTTTTCTATTTGAGGCATCAGTTGAAACATCGCTTTTGAGATATAAACCGAAGTTACATCATCCATATCGGCATATTTGTCGAATAATTTGCTTTGCGCAAATCCGATGCTTGTACAAAATAAGCAAAGGACGGCAAGAAAATATTTTGTTTGCATAGCTTTATTTATTTAAATGTTTTGTTTAATAGTTGATTTACTTTTTCAAATTCATGTTCGGTATCAGTCACTTTATTCAGTCCCTTATTCAATTCGGAAGACATAAAGACTAAAGTTTGTTCTGCTACCAATGCGGCTTCTTCCGGATTGTTGAAAGTATCTGCCATTTTGGGCGGCGACGGTTTTCGCGTGGCAAAAAAGAGTCCGATGCACAATAATGCCACTGCCGCGGCGCCGCTTATCCAATAATACCAATTTTGTTTAGGTATGGATTTTTGTGAAGCTTCCATTTGCCCAATTGATTCTTCCAATCGTTCGGAAACGCCGGCCGGGACTTGAATCCGTGTATCGTGCAAAAGACGGAACAGTTGTTGTTCTTCTTTCCAACGTTTATCAATATTTTTTTCATTCAAAAAATATTCGGTTAAAAGGAGTTCTTCTTCTTGAGTAGAAATTCCTTCGTAAAATTTTTTTATCAGCAGTTCGATGTCCATTGTATATATTTTTTTGAATTACGGTTTATTAACATGGTTTTTAACGTTTTTCGAGCTCTTGAAAGCAGTACTCGCACATTTGCCGCACTTTCTCCCGTTGCGGCTTCTATTTCTTCGAACGAACAATCGCCGCATCCTCTCATTTGTATAACTATACGTTGTTTCTCCAGCAATTGTTCAATCATCGCTTCGATGTGCTGCATTTTCTCTTTGTTTTCCAGTTCATTTTCCGGATTTGTTTCGGTCATAACCGTCACTGATTCTATTGATTCATTATCCGGCCGATTTCTCGGCGCCCGAAGGAAATCCAGACAAAGGTTTTTTACCAATCTGACACAAAACGCTTCCGGTTGATTAATCCCGATTAGCTCCGTTCGTTTATTCCATAATTTGCAATACGTGTCTTGAAGAATATCTTCTGCATCATCGGCATTGTTTAGTAAAGCGAAAGCAATTCGGTAGAGCTTCGGATGAAAAGGATAATAGGTTCTTTTGAACTCCTCCGCATTCATTATTCATTCTTTACTTAATTTGTTTTCTTTGATTACATTTTCAATATCCGACGGCTTGATTTTCCCTTTGATACGAACAATCGCCGGAGTATCGCCGGTCGTCAATACAATTAATTCCCGAATGGATTCGTCTTTCACTTTCACCAGAATTTTTGTGCGTTCCGTGTCTTCATTTACGGAAACCATGGTTTCGTAGTCTTCATCTTTCAAAGCGGCGATTGTTTTGTTCAGTCGCTCTTTCACGGACGGTTCGCATTCGTCGAAACTGAATACTTCTACGCTCTTGACTCCCATTACGTCTTGAAAAAGACTGACCATTGCCATTGTGAACTGTCCCACACTTACATGTATTACATCCTTTTCTTTTGAAAATTCATTAAAAAGCTGATCTACGCTTTTTTGACTGTACATTACGGAACTTGTTAAAAATAATGCAAGCAAAATAAATACGGTTCTTTTCGTTTTCATACAATAAATATTTTTTGTTTCATCGAGAAGACGAGTATGCGGGTGAATTTGTTACAATAATAATGAAAAAACTGAAGGAAGAGAGATTATGGCACGCAGATGACACAGATGGTACGGATTTGTGCGGATTTATTTTTTTCTGCGCAAATCCGTACCATCTGTGTCATCTGCGTGCTATTGGAAACGCGTTAAGCGTATGCATTACAATGCAAACAAATCGCCGGATGCCAACAGCGCCACTTTATTTTCAGACAAAACCGATACGGCTTTGTCCAAATCGTCGGGTCGAATAACGACTACGGCTCCTTTTCCGAGTGAAAAAGCATACATGTATTCGATGGAAATATCAGCTTGTGTGATGATGTCCATCACTTTCGACAGAGCGCCCGGCTCATTGGGCGTTTGCACACAGAGTACATCCGTAACACTTACGGCATATTTATTATCTCGCAGCACATTTCTTGCTTTTTCCGGATCGGAAACGAGCAAACGTACAATCCCGAAATCGGAATTTTCGGCAACCGTGAAAGCGGTCATGTTGATACCCGCATCCCCCAAAATAGTCGTTACTTCGGTAAAACGGCCTTTCTTATTTTCCAAAAAAATGGATAATTGCTTGATTAACATAGTATAATTTATATTTATAGTCATTTATATGAAACTTCTTTTATCAATTACACGTTTGGCTTTGCCTTGGCTTCGTTCAATGGTGCGCGGTTCAACCAAACGGACTTCCGGAGAAATAGTCAACACGCTTTGCAAACGGTGTATGATTTGTTTCCGCAAATCAAGCATTTTGCTTATTTCGTCGGAATAAAATTCTTCCTTCACTTCTACTTGTACTTCAAAAGTATCCAAATTATTCACCCGATCCACAACCAGTAGGTAATGAGGTTCCAACTGCGGCATTTCACAAATGACGCTTTCCACTTGAGACGGAAATACGTTAACGCCGCGAATAATCAACATATCGTCGCAACGTCCTAAAATACGATTCATCCGCACGGAAGTGCGACCGCAGGAACAAGGTTCGTAATTTAAACTCGTTAAATCCCGGGTACGGAATCGAAGCAAAGGCATTCCTTCTTTGGTGATGGTCGAAAATACCAATTCACCGGTTTTTCCCGGCGGAAGCGGTTCACCCGTTGACGGATCCACAATTTCCGGGTAAAAATGATCTTCGCACAGATGCGTACCATTTTGACACTCGCATTCGTGTCCGACGCCCGGCCCGATGATTTCGGTCAAGCCGTATAAATCGTAGGCCTTGATACCTAATTTTTCTTCCAATTCTTTACGCATTCCCTCGGTCCAAGGTTCTGCTCCGAAAGCGCCTATTTTCAACTGAAATTCCTCGCGCGGAATTGGGGAGTCGAGTAGGGCGTCGGCCAAAAATAAAGCATAGGAAGGCGTACAAGCTAAACCGACGGCGCCTAAGTCGTGCATCAACAGAATTTGTTTTTCCGTGTTACCGCTCGACATGGGAATAACCGTACCTCCTATGGTTTCAACTGCGCAATGAGCGCCTAATCCGCCGGTGAACAAGCCGTATCCGTATGAAACTTGTACTACGTCGTTTCTACCCAATCCGAAAGCCGTAAAACAGCGCGCGCCGACTTCACCCCAAATATTCAAGTCGTTGCGTGTATATCCTACGACAATCGGCTTTCCGGTCGTCCCGGAAGAAGCTTGTATGCGGACAACCTCCGATAAAGGAACGCTTAACAGTTGAAAAGGATAATAATCGCGCAAATCTTTTTTAGAGGTAAAGGGCAGTTTAACAATATCGTCTAAGCTTTGAATATCGGCGGGAGTAATGCCTTTTTCCTGCATTCTTTTTCGATAAGGCTCACAGTTGTGATAAATACGTTCGACCGTTTTTTTCAGTCGGATTTCCTGAAGTTTTCGCATATCCTTTCGGGACATACATTCCATTGTCTCATTCCAAATCATGGGGTCATTCTTTTCAAATTTTATTATTTTACTTTGACTTCAATAATTGAATCTATTTCATCTAAAGCGCCGTTGAATGTAAAAATAATATCTCCCGTTTTTTTATCTTTTTTCCACACGACCGGTTGTTCGAAATTGATTCCTTTCGCCGATTGGAATCCGGGAATATTTAAAGTAAGTGCAGATATATCTTTATCCAAAATATGGATGTAATGCGTTTTGCCGATACAAGTACTTACGCCCCAATCTTGCGGCGATACAAATCCTTGCTTCGTATTATATAAGGTATAACCGTAATTCCTCATCCATTCGCCGACTTTTTGAAGTCGTTCGACACATTCGGGTTGGATTTTACCGTTCGGCATCGGGCCTACGTTTAACAGCAAATTGGCTTCGGTTCCGACTGTTCGCACCAGTAAATGAATAAGTTCTTTCGGCGATTTGAAATGATCGTCGGTAATCGAGAAACCCCAATTATCGTTCACCGTTTCGCAAGTTTCCAAAGGAAGACGTGAAACTTGCTGACCGCTCAACCCCGATTTATTTTCTCCGGGAATATCCCGTTCAAAAATCTGATAATCTTCGCCCGGCAGGGGAGGAAGGTGATGGTTGTTCGCCACCAGACATTCGGGTTGCAGCCGATGAATCAATTCATAAATTTCGGGATAATGCCAATCAACAGCTGTTTCATGAGAAGTTCGGTTTTCGTGCGCGGTTTGATCCCAATGACCGTCGAACCAAATACCGGCTATTGGGCCGTAATTGGTTAATAATTCGGTAAGTTGAGCTTTCATAAACCGAATATAGGAATTCCAATCGCTTTTTTCGGTTCGTCCGACTTTTTGTCCCGTCCGACCGGTTTCGTATTGGTAATCGGAACGCATCCAGTCTAAAAGCGAATAATAGAATACAAGTTTGATGCCTTCTTTATGACATTCGTCGGCTAATTGCTTAATCAAATCCTTGCCGTAGGGTGTATTCATGATATTCCAATCCGATTGTTTCGTATCCCAATTGCTGAATCCGTCGTGGTGACGCGAAGTGAAAGTAATGTATTTCATGCCGGCATCTTTAGCAATCTTCACCCATTCTTTCGCGTCAAACGCTTGCGGATTGAACAAATCTTGCAAGCGTTTGTAATCGGAGCCGGTAATCGGACGAGTATTCATGACCCATTCTCCGTTACCTAACACACTGTACGGGCCGAAATGGATGAACATCCCGAAACGCGCCTCTTCAAACCATTGGGTACTCGGTTTGGTCTCAGCAGATAAATTCACTGCAAAAAACAATATAACAAAGGAATAAAAGACTTTTCTCATAATAGATTATATTTTAAATTATGAATTATGAATTATGAATTAGGTGTCATTGCGGGCTTGACCCGCAATCTCTTGTTTTCTCAAGGGATCCCGCGTCAAGCGCGGGATGATAGAAATAAATTCATAATTCATAATTCATAATTAATTAATATCCTCTGATGGCTTTAATTCCGGGTAACACTTTTCCTTCGATAAATTCCAGTAAGGCGCCGCCGCCGGTAGATACATACGACATCTGGTCGGCAATACCGAATTTATTGACACAAGCTACGGAATCTCCGCCGCCGACCAATGAAAAAGCGCCCTTTTTTGTTGCTCTGACAATTGCTTCGCCGACTGCTCGCGACCCGTGCGTGAAGTTTTCAAATTCAAAAACGCCGGTAGGCCCGTTCCAAAGAATGGTTTTAGAGTTTTCAATCACTTTGGCAAATTCCTTTTCCGTATCGGGACCGATATCTAATCCTTGCCAGTGGTCCGGAATAGCATCAACAGGAACAATTTTCGTTTTGGCATCGTTGCTGAAACTGTCGGCAGCTTTGGCATCTACGGCTAATACTATATTGACGTTACTTTCGTTCGCTTTTTCCATTAAAGTCAGAGCCAATTCCAACTTATCGTCTTCACAAATGGAATTTCCGATATTTCCGCCCAACGCTTTGGTAAATGTATAAGTCATTCCTCCGGTGATGATCAAGTTATCCACTTTGGTCAACAAATTTTCGATAATATCAATTTTGGAAGATACTTTCGACCCTCCCATAATTGCCGTGAAAGGACGGACGGTATTTTTCAATACTTTTTCGACGGCATCAATTTCGTTTTGCATCAAGTATCCGAACAATTTGTGGTCGCTGTCGAAATAGTCGGCAATAATGGCCGTAGAAGCGTGCGCCCGGTGAGCCGTTCCAAAGGCATCGTTCACATAAACCGTTGCATAAGAAGCCAATTGTTTAGCCATTTCTTTTTGGTTGGCTTTTTCGGCTTTTTTAGCTGCCGCAATCACATCTTCGCTTGCATCGTCGGCTAAGCCGCGCGGTTTACCTTCTTCGGCGGCATAAAAGCGGAGATTTTCCAGCAATAAAGCTTGTCCCGGTTTCAATGCGGCTGATTTTTCAATCGCTTCCCGACCCAAACAATCGTTGGCAAAGTCCACATGAACGCCTAATAATTCGGTGATTCGACTTAAAATATGTTTTAAGGAATATTTTTCACTCACTCCTGTAGGCCGTCCCAAGTGAGAACCGATAATGGCGCATCCGCCATCCGAAAGAATTTTTTTCAATGTGGGAATGGCGGCACGAATACGGGTATCGTCCGTAATATTGAATTTTTCATCTAAGGGTACGTTGAAATCAACGCGAATAAAGACTTTTTGTCCCGAAAAATTAAAATTGTCTATTGTTTGCATGTTATTTAAATTATGAATTATAAATTATGAATTATAAATTATGAATTATAAATTATGAATTATGAATTTTTCTTTTCAAATTCCTGCATGGTCTCAACCAATGCCGCTACCGCTTCTTTAGGTAAAGCATTATAGGTTGAAGCGCGAAAACCGCCTACGGAGCGGTGTCCTTTTATTCCTACCATTCCCCGTGAAACGGCGAATTGATAAAATTCGGGTTCCAACTCGCGGTATTTTTCGTTCATTACGAAGCAAATATTCATCAGTGAACGATCTTCGACGGCGACTGTTCCTTTGAATAATTTGTTCCGGTCAATTTCGGCATAAAGTAAATCGGCTTTCTCCTTGTTTCGTTTATACATTTCATTAACGCCGCCTAAGGCTTTCAACCATCTCAGCGTTTGCAGGGCGGCATAAATCGGTACAACCGGCGGCGTATTGAACAACGAGTTTTCCTTAACATGAGTGCGGTAATCCAACATAGTCGGTATCGCCCGGGTAACTTTTCCCAATAATTCATCTTTTACAACCACAAAAGTTAGGCCTGCCGGAGCCAAATTTTTCTGAGCGCCTCCGTAAATCAATCCGTATTTGCTGACATCAACCGGTCTTGAAAAAATGTCGGACGACATGTCGGCGACGAGCGTCACCGGGGAATCAATATCAGTATGCAGTTCCGTTCCGAAAATCGTATTGTTGGTCGTAATGTGGAAATAATCCGCATCCTTCGGAATCGTGTAATTTTTAGGAATATACGTATAGTTAGCTTCTTTGGAAGAAGCGACTTCGACGACTTCGCCGAACAACTTAGCTTCCTTTTGCGCTTTACTTGCCCAAGTTCCCGTGTTCAAATAAGCCGCCTTTTTTTCCAACAAATTAAAAGGAACCATGCAGAATTGCAAACTGGCTCCTCCGCCGAGAAAAATGACGGAATATCCGTCGGGAATATGCAGTAATTCTTTAAATAAAGCAACGGCTTCGTTGACTACCGCTTCAAAATCTTTGGAACGATGGCTGACTTCCATCAGTCCGATGCCCGAACCTGCAAAATCTTCAATTGCCTTAATCGTATTTTCCACTGTTTCTTTGGGTAAAATGGAAGGACCCGCATTGAAATTATACTTTTTCATAATTTGTTATAATTATAATGATAAATCGTTTTGAACGCACGAAGATACGGTTTTTTTTTCAATTCGGCAAACCGTTTTTTTTTAACGTTGATACTTGTTCTAACGACGACTGTTACTTGTACACTTCCGTTTTTTGTCCATTTTACAGGACGGAAAAAAATTTTGGCATATTGTTTTATACAAAAAAGGTTGTATCTTTGTATTAGAATGTATATTTATATGAAACCGACGTTAATTTTATACTATAACGATGAAAGATGTAAAAACAATATTTGAACAAAAAAGAGGATTGAGTTTAAGAAAATTTACTCTTTACAGAGACAAAATTATAATCGAAATCAAAACAATACGCAAGAATCAAAAATACGAACTGAAATTAGACAAAATCGGACATAACATACATTATCAATCGGATTCTACTATTGTCGGAAAAATTTTCTTTTACATTTGTCTTGCTATCCCAATAATTCTTTGGATTATTCATTTTATAGCCCCCAATCAAATGGACAAAGGAGCTGCAATTGTAAATACAGCATTATGGTGGCTACTCGCATTAATAAACATACTAAAGAAGTCTGAAGACGATATTTATCTTCTTGGCGGCCAAAATAATTTAGTGTTTTTCCGTACAATTCCAAATGAAGAAACCGTTTTAAATTTCATTAACCAAATTATCGAAACATCAAAAACCTATTTGAAAAACAAATATGGAATAGTAGATGCGGGCATTCCTGAAGATATATTTTTCAATCGCCTAAATTGGCTTAAAGATGAAGAAATTATTAGCGAAAAAGAATTTTACGAGTTAAAAAATGAATACAGCATAAAAAAACTTCTTTCCTAAAAATAATTCATACATATACTGGATTAAATCAGTAATTTATTACCGTTCAGCTATTTATATTAAAACCCAATCAAATTATGTCCCGTCATTTCTTTGGGTTGTGCCAGCCCCAGAATATGCAGGATACTCGGAGCCACATCCGCTAATTTTCCGTTTTCCACTTTCACGCCGGTATTTCGGGAGATATAAATAAACGGAACCGGATTCAAGGAATGCGCCGTGTTCGGACTTCCGTCGTCGTTCAATGCGTAATCGGCATTTCCGTGGTCGGCAATGATGATGGTTTCGTAGCCGTTGGCTTTTGCAGTTTCAACCGTATCTTTCAAGCAGGCATCTACGGCTATGACTGCTTTTTCGATGGCTTCATACACACCGGTATGACCCACCATATCGCCATTGGCAAAGTTGACGACGATAAACTCGAATCGTTGCGTATTAATCGCTTCCGTTAATTTGTCTTTTACTTCATACGCCGACATTTCCGGTTTCAAATCATAGGTAGCCACTTTGGGAGATGCAACCAAAATCCGTTCTTCTCCTTCGTAAGGAGCTTCACGACCACCGTTGAAAAAGAAGGTGACATGCGCGTATTTTTCCGTTTCGGCGATATGCAGTTGATGTAAACCCAACGAAGACAGGTATTCGCCTAAAGTATTATTCACATTGTCTTTGTCGAACAATATATGCACATTCCGGAAAGTCGGATCGTAAGGCGTCATTGTATAATACTGTAAGTTCGGAACCGTCTGCATGCCGGCTTCGGGCATGTCTTTTTGCGATAAGACAATGGTCAGTTCTTTGGCGCGGTCGTTACGGAAATTAAAGAAAATTACCACATCGCCTTCTTCGATTACGGCAACCGGTTTACCTGCTTTCGTACAGACAATGGGTTTGATAAATTCGTCTGTAACGCCGTTTTGATAGGATTGTTCAACGGCGGTTACCGGATTTTCCGCAGGCGTCCCGATTCCTTTGACTAATAAATCATAGGCTTCTTTCACTCTTTCCCAACGTTTATCGCGATCCATGGCATAATATCTTCCGACCACCGAAGCGATTTGTCCGGTTGATTGTTTCAGATGTTCCTCCAGTTCACGGATGAAACCGGCGCCGCTTCTCGGATCGGTATCTCTTCCGTCCATAAAGCAGTGTATAAAGGTTTTATCAATCCCGTAGATTTTGCTTATGTCCGTCAGTTTGAACAAATGTTCCATCGAACTGTGTACTCCGCCGTTGGAAACCAAACCCATAATATGAATTTTTTTATCGTGTGCCTTCGCATACGAATACGCATTTTTAATTTCCGGATTTTCCAAAATGGAATTGTTACGCGCTGCAATGTTGATTTTTACCAAATCTTGATAAACCACGCGACCGGCGCCGATATTTAAGTGTCCAACTTCGGAATTACCCATTTGTCCGTCGGGTAAACCTACATTTTCGCCGGAAGCCTGCAACTGCGAATGAGGATATGTATTTAAAAGATAATCCCAATAAGGGGTCGGCGTCTGATAGATTACATCTCTTTTTGTTTTATCGCCCAATCCCCAACCATCGAGGATAATCAATAGCGCTTTTTTATTTATCATGATAGTTATTTTTTATTTTGCATGCAAAATTACATAAAAACAGCGAAAATTTATATCTTTACAAAAAAATTATTGAAATAACTACGCTAAAGGAGTATTATGAAAATCGTTTTAATGCTCGGTAAGCCGGATTTCAACGGCCCTGCGAATCGAGTTTAATCCGAACATTTCGGGTTGAATTTCATTTTTTTTGAGAAAGAAAAGCGATTCCGCATCATCGCCTGCTTGCAACCCCGAAAACGTATTGACTGAGTATCGGAAAAACATATCAATCGTATGCACATCGAAGCCGGAATAGCGATAAATGTTAGGTAAGGAAAACAAATAGAGTGGAGTGGAGATTTGTAACCCGGTTTCTTCTTTCACTTCGCGAATGATAGCTTCTTCGGCGGTTTCATCCAAATCAACAAACCCGCCGGGCAAATCAAGCGAGCCTTTTGCCGGCTCCTTTGCTCTGCGGACAACCAATAATTCTCCGGCATTATTGGTGATAAAAATAGCCGTAGCGGCTGCCGAATTGAAATAATAGACAAATCCGCAACGTTCGCATTTCTTGGATTTGAAATTGTTTTCAATGAAATGTTCAGAACCGCACAGTGGACAATACCGAAAAGAATGTAAAGGATGCATTTATTCCACTCCCGCCAACTGCGGATCAATTATAATGCGTCCGCAATGTTCGCAAACAATGGTCTTTTTGCGTAATTTAATGTCTAATTGTCTTTGAGGCGGTATCTTATTAAAACAACCTCCGCAAGCGTCGCGTTGAATATATACTACGGCTAATCCGTTCCGGGCGCTTTTACGAATGCGTTTGAATGCGGTCAATAAACGAGGTTCAATCGTTGTTTCCAATTGTTTGGCTTTTTCCCGCAGTTGTTCTTCTTGAATCTTCGTTTCGGATATGATTCCGTTCAATTCTTCTTTTTTCGATCGCAAATCAATCTGACGTTCTTCCAGCATCTTTTTACACTTGGCAATTTCCTCATTGATCATCTTGGATTCAGCCGTAAATTCCCGAATGCGTTTTTCCGCCAACTCCACTTCGAGTCCTTGAAATTCAATTTCTTTGGAAAGGCTGTCGAACTCGCGATTGTTCCGGACATTATCCAATTGTTCCTTATATTTATTGATCAGCGTATTCGAATCGGTAATTTTTATCCGCTGTTGTCCGATAGTTGTATCTATGTCTTTAATATCCAGCATGAAATTTTGGATGCGAGTTTGCAAACCGGCAACGTCATCTTCCAAATCCTGCACTTCCAACGGAAGTTCGCCGCGAAGTGTTTTGATTTTATCTATTTCAGACAAAGTTGTTTGGAGTTTATATAAATTCGTTAATTTCTGCTCGACCGACAAGTCTTCCACAGCCACCGGTTTTTCTTTTTTGTTTGTAACCGAAATATCTTCTTGTTCATCTGCGGACAGAACAATAGCTTCTACGAGATTTGTATCTCCTTCATTTACAAGAACTTTCTTTTGTTTTGCTTGTTCTTTAATCGGTTTTTCCGTTTTTTCGACTTCTTTTGTTTTTTTAGTCATGATTTTTATATTACAGGTAATGTACCGGATTTGAGTTTGTTTTTGAAAAATGAACGGCAAAGTTAGTAATTTTTTTTGTAATCACATCATAAAACAATTCTTTCGTAATGATTTCCGATTCGTAATGTCCGATAACCGCCAAAAGAATCTTGTTTTCAACGTCGTAATAATCATTGTATTTCGCTTCCCCCGTAATGAAAACATCCGCACCGCAAGCAATTGCATCCGGAATCAAAAAGGCGCCACTGCCTCCGCACAAAGCAACCTTCCGGATTTCTTTTCCGGTGAACGGAGAATGTTTAATGCTTTGTAACTTGAAATCGGTTTTTATTCGTTGCAAAAAGACTTCTTCCTGCTCCGGACAAGGCAATTCTCCCGCTATACCGGAACCGGCTCGATTCCGGTCATTTGCCAACGAATAGAAATCATAAGCCGGTTCTTCATAGGGATGAACGGCTAACAAGGCTTGGAGCACGGCCGATTTTTTCCGGTCGGGCAGAATGGTCTCTATACGGATTTCCGGTTCGGTATGCAATTCGTGCCGATTTCCCACAAACGGATGGGTTTGCTCTCCGGCTCGAAACGTTCCCGTACCCGGAACATTGAAACTGCATAAATCGTAATTGCCGATGCAACCGGCACCGGCGTCGAACAAAGCATTACGAACCATTTCGGCTTGAGCTTCCGGGACAAAAGTCACCAATTTCAGTAAATTTTCTTTTTGGGGACCGAGTATTTGCCGGTTTTGTAAACCGAGTTTTTCCGCCAGATAAAAATTAAGTCCGCCGAAAGCATTATCCACGTTCGTATGCGCCGCATAGATAACCAAATCGTTTTTACAAGCTTTAATAACACATCTTTCGATGTAGGTTTTTCCCGTTAATTTCTTTATCGGCTTGAACAACAGGGGATGATGAGAAATAATCAAATTACAGCCCAATTGCAAAGCTTCTTCCAATACTTCTTCGGTGACATCGAGGCTAAGCAAAATGCCTTTCACGGTTTGTGAAATGTCGCCGACTTGTATTCCCGAATTATCAAAACTTTCTTGTAAATCAAGCGGAGCGAAATCTTCCAAAGTTTCCGTAATTTGCGAAATTTTCATTTGTCGTCAATAATTGTATCTGTTTTCTGTGCAAAGTTACCATTTCTTGATGAGAAAAAAAAGCAAAGAATAAAGGTATAAGTATAATTCCAACGATTTCCGTCATTCATACCGTTCTTGTTTGCGACTCCGAATTTGAGAGTTGCAACTACTTCAATGGCATTCAAACCGTTTAATCCAGAACGATCTTTCCCTATCATCCAACGGCGGATATCCCAATATCAATGTTCTTCAAAAAAGAATTCCAAGCGACATTTATTTTGGAAAATCTTTATTAATTCGTTTGGATCATTGTCGTGACATCTGGAAGATTTACGTATTCACGGAATAAATTCAAATACTTTTTCGCTTCATCTAATTTATTTAACCCGATGCACGCCTTAGTCTGCAACTACTTCTGAATAAATGATGAACGGGAATAAGCAATTAATTCGGTTGTGATGATCGCTATCCGATCTTGTACCGGTTTAGTTTGATAATAAACGGTTTCAATAGTCCCCGTCGGATCAGTCACCGCATAATCATCGGAACGTTGTATCCGTTTCATGCCGTCGTACATAATAGAGGATATTTGCAGATATAGTCAAATATAAGTCAAAACATAATCTTCGTGAACAAAGTAGTTGATTTTGAAACAATTCTGATATTTCGTTCGCGTTTCGTAAGCTTTAAAATCACTCCATTCTTCCAAAATCGGCTCAAAAGGGCAGATGTGTAAGTGCGTTTTGAAGTCAACGTTTTCTACGCCTAATCGCTTAAACAACGATTCTTTAGCTGACCAATATAAAAGTAAATGAATCCTTTCGTTCGATTGCGATAGCGATTTTTCTTCTTCTTCATTCACAAACCGCGTCCGGATGTTTTCTACTTTGGGCGAAATTTTTTCTATATCAATAGCTACTTCGTTTTCTTTGTCCAAAATCAAAGCGGCGTATCCTTTGGTATGACTGATGCTGATATGAAAGGAATTATCTGATAGATAGGGTTTTCCAAGAGAATCATAAAGTATTTCTTTCTCTTCTCCCGACAATTCTTTTAATAAAACCCGGATCGAGAGCCATTCCCTTTTTCTATTTTCGGTCATTTGCTCTATAACGGGTAAATATCTTTCTTTGAAGAATAAACGAGATAATAACGATTCGGAATCTTCCGAAAGCGGAACAACCGAAAGGATAGTTTCATTCCGATAAGAGGTTTGTGCAATAGATTTTAATTCTCTGCTTTTTTGTATTTTATCAGTGATAGCATCATACCAAAGGATGACATTATCTTCGTAAGCCATAGCTGTTTCGCTAAGGTCTAACGGATCTTTCCTGTTTCTGAATTCCATAAACAATTTTTTTATCTGTTAATTGATAGCCGATAGAACCGATTGCCAACAAATCGCTTAAGATATTTTTGGCCGCAGGATAATTGATTCGTGCGATTCTTCGGAATTGACTGACTGTAATATAAGGATTTACATTTAAATAATTCAAGAGTTTTTCAACCGGACGGTTAATCATTAAATGCGTGCCATTTAAGTCGGAAATTTTTAACCAAGCCGTTTCAAGTATATCGGGCGCCACTATATTTTCATCGTTTACTCGAATATACGCTCTGTAATTATCATTTTTATCCGGTGATTGATGGGGTTTTACAAGACTTGCATTAACTTTTACTTCAAGAATGACTTTTCCTTCGATGTTCCACTCTTTCGCTTCAAACGGGACTTTCGGGCGACAATACATTTCCGAAGCCGCTTCGATCATATAATATTCTTCTTCGCTTCGGATGCCGGCGATATGACCGTTGTCTTTAACTCCGATTAATAACGTCCCGCCGTCGGTATTTGCAAATGCCGTGAGGGTTCTGGCTATTTTTTTACTATCGCTGATCTCAAACTTGAAATCCAATTGTTGGTGTTCGCCTTGAGCTATTAATTCCGTTATGTAACGATTTTTATTCATAAATATTCCGCAAAATTACATAATTTACCGAAATTTATACTATATTTTTCGGTCAGAATGTGAAATTTTAATTACCTTTGTCAACATTGAAAAATCCATCATGTCTGAATTGTCTCCATTCTTAGTAGATTTAGTAATGATCCTTGTTGCGGCAGCTGCTTTTTCGCTTCTGTTTAAATGGTTAAAGCAACCGGCAGTATTGTCGTACATTATTGCAGGAATTGTTTTGTCGTTTTTTATTTCCAAGGATAATCCCGAATATGAGCACATCGGAAATTGGGCGGAAATCGGAATTATTTTTCTTTTATTCGGCTTGGGGTTAGAATTTAGCTTCAGAAAACTGATGAAAGTCGGCACTACGGCTATTATTGCGACTTTATTCATCGTCTTTTCAATGATTAGTTTAGGGTATTTGACCGGTATTTGTTTCGGTTGGTCGCCCATAAGCAGTCTTTTTTTGGGAGCCATGATTTGTATGTCTTCCACTATGATTATTATAAAGGTATTCAACGATTTAAAACTTACGCAAAAGAATTTTGCAAAAATAGTATTCGGGATTTTGGTTATCGAAGATTTGGTTGCGGTTCTGTTAATGGTTTTTCTTTCAACGATTGCCGTCAGTCAAGAAGTGGAGGGTTGGAAAATGCTTTATAGTTTTTTCAAATTAATCGGATTTTTGTTGTTCTGGTTTCTGCTCGGCACTTATTTGATTCCGACTTTCTTACGGAAAATGAAACAATTCTTGAATGATGAAACTCTGTTAATTATTTCTACCGCTTTTTGTCTCGGGATGGTTTTTCTTGCCACCACCGCCGGATTTTCATCTGCTTTAGGAGCATTCGTCATGGGTTCTATCTTAGCTGAAACGATTGATTCAGAACGAATTGAAAAATTAATACATTCGATCAAAGATTTTTTTGGAGCCATTTTTTTTGTTTCGGTCGGCATGATGATTCAACTTTCAACTTTAGGAGAATACATTGTACCTATTTTCATCATCAGTTTGGTTGTAATTGCAGGTCAAGTACTTTCTGCCACCGGAGGCGTACTGTTATCGGGACAAAACTTAAAAACGGCTGTTTTTTCCGGATTTTCGTTGTGTCAAATCGGTGAATTTTCTTATATTATCGCTGCTTTGGGTTTAAGTCTGGGCGTAATTGAGTCGTCTTTGTATCAAATCATTGTTTCGTCTTCCGTATTAACGATTTTTGCATCTCCCTACGTAATGAAATTGGCTAATCCCACCTATTTTTTTTTAGAAAGAACTTTACCGCAAACTTGGCAAGACTTCTTGAATAAAGGTTCTTCGGCGCATCCGGTGAATGAGCAAAACCTATGGAAAAAATTGCTCAAAGAAATGACTACCATGGTGTTGATTAATTATTTTATTTGCATCATTATTGTTTATTTGGCTTTGTTCGAAGTGCCGTTTGTACACGAACTGCTTCCCGGAGTAAAAGGAAATCTCCTTGTTTCAATAGTTGTTATTATTCTCTTAGCTCCGTTTATGCGGTCTATTATCATTAAAAAAGATCGTTCCGAGGAATTTCGTCAACTTTGGAGCGATAACAAAAATAACCGCGGACCTTTGGTTTTCACTATTCTGATTCGGGTGTTAATGTGTGCGGGATTAATTATGTTTGTATTATTCAAATTGTTTCATACTCATTTTGTTATTGCGTTTACTTTGGCAATCATTTGCTTGATGGCATTCGTTGCTTCTTCTCATTTAAAAGCGCATTCGATATTGATTGAACGACATTTTAAGGAAAACTTACATGAAAAAGAAAAATATAATGAGTCGAAAGCTCCATTAACCAAAGGATTTGTTGATCATGTGTTGGAAAGGGATATGCACTTGGCCGATTTTGCTATCTTACCTCAGTCCCCGATTGCCGGTAAGACATTGAAAGAATTGAAATTCAGACAAGTTTTCGGAATGAATATCGTAATGATTATTCGCGGCGACATCCGAATCAATATCCCCAACGGCAATGAACGAATTTATCCGGGCGATCGTATTGTTCTTCTCGGTACGGATTCGCAAATGGAAATTTTCCAAAAACAAATAGAAGAAAGTCGTAGAAAATACAAAAACCGAGAGGAAAAACCGTCGCCGGAAGTACAGATGAAACAGATTCAAATCAAAGAAGGGTCGCATCTGATAGGAAAAACCATACGGACATCCGGTATTCAAGAAAAAAACGCATGCTTGTTGATCGGTATTGAACGGAACAATACTTCCATGCAAAATCCCGATTTGGATTTAGTTTTGGAAAAAGGCGATATACTCTGGTTAATCGGCGAAAAAAATAATATATTGCAAGTAGATAAATGATGAAATTTTTAGGAATAATTCCCGCCCGTTACGCATCCACTCGTTTTCCGGGTAAACCTTTGGCGGATTTGATGGGTAAACCGATGATACAGTGGGTATATGAGCGTGTAGCCGGTTTATTGGATCGGGTAGTGGTAGCAACCGATGATGAACGAATCCTCAATGCAGTTCGGAAGCGGGGTGGGGAGGCGCTGTTGACTTCTCCCGATCATCCGAGCGGAACCGATCGTTGTTTGGAAGCATACTTGAAACTGAGAACGGATTATGAGGTTATCATTAATATTCAAGGCGATGAACCGTTTATTCATCCTTCTCAGATTGAATTACTGAAAACCGCTTTCCAAAATCCGGATACCGGTATTGCCACTTTGGTTAAACCTTTTTCTTCCGATGATGATTTTGAAAATTTATTTAATCCGAATACACCTAAAGTACTGTTAAATTCAAAAGGACAAGCGATTTATTTCAGTCGCTCGGTCATTCCGTACATTCGCGGCAAACATCATTCGGAATGGTTGAAATCGCATGTATTTTACAAACACATAGGAATTTATGCTTATAAACCTCAAATATTGAAAGAAATTACTTCTTTGCCTCCGTCGGTTTTGGAGAAAGCCGAATCGCTTGAACAGCTTCGCTGGATTGAAAACGGGTACGTTATTCAAGCAATGATTACGAATGAAGAAACGATCGGTATTGATACGCCGGAAGATTTGGAAAAGGCCGTAAATTTGTTGAAGTCTTGATTTAAGGTTTAAAAAATGCGTTTTATAACAATACGCTTTTATTCATTAAGTAATAATCTAATAGCACCATAGCGGCCATTGCTTCCACAATCGGAACGGCGCGCGGCAAAACGCAAGGATCGTGCCTTCCTTTTGCATGAAGAATGATTGTTTCTCCCTCTTCATTCACGGTTTGCTGATCTTTCATTATCGTGGCGACCGGTTTAAACGCAACCCGGAAATAAATCGGTTCCCCCGTAGAAATTCCCCCTTGGATTCCTCCCGAATGATTGGTTATTGTTCCGATTTTTCCGTCGGAGCGACGATAAAAACGATCGTTGATTTCCGAACCTTTGTATTGAACGCCGTCAAATCCCAAACCGTATTCAAATCCTTTAGCCGCATTAATACTCAGCATTGCATTTCCTAAAGCGGCATGGAGTTTGCCGAAAACCGGTTCGCCCAACCCGGCGGGAACTCCTTCGCAAACGCAGGTAACGATTCCGCCGACGGTATCTCCCTCTTCTTTGATTTGTCGGATATAGCGAATCATTTTTTCCGCCGAAACCGGATCCGGACAACGAATCGGCGTAGCGTCAACGGTTTTCAAATCCAAATCGGTATAGGGTCGTTCCAATCGGACGGGTCCTACTTGAGAAGTATAAGCGATTATTTTGATTTTTAATTTTTGAAGTACGATTTTTGCAACAGCGCCTCCCACGACTCTGGCAATCGTTTCTCTCGCCGAAGAACGCCCTCCCCCGCGATGATCGCGGATCAAATATTTTTCCCGATAAGTGAAATCGGCATGAGAAGGACGATATACATTTTTATAATGTTCATAATCCGAAGACTGTTGATTTCGATTTTTGACCGTAAATCCGATCGGCGTCCCCATCGTTTTTCCTTCGTATATACCGGAAAGAAATTCCACCTTGTCGGGTTCGTCTCGAGAAGTCGTAATTTCGGATTGTCCCGGTTTTCTCCTGTCTAACTCTTTTTGAATAAATTCTTTGTTTATTTCGATTCCTGCGGGACAGCCGTCAATTATTCCTCCTATGGCTTCTCCATGCGATTCTCCAAAAGAGGTTAATCGAAAGATATTCCCAAAAGTATTCATGTTTTTTTGATGACGTTAATGACATCCGTTGCAAGAGCCTCCTTCGGAACTGCCGCATCCTTCGCATCCTCCTCCGCATCCGTTTTCGTTGGATAAAGCATAGATTTCTTGTTCTGTAGGTTCGTGAACATCAATTACTTCGCCGTCAAAATGCAAAATTTCTCCCGCTAAAGGGTGATTGAAATCCATTACAACCATGTCCGGTTGTATTTCCAATACAGATCCCCTCATTCGGTTTCCTCGCGAATCCATCATCGGAAGCGTTTGCCCTTCGGTTACACGTTCGGAATCAAATACGCCGTCCACTTCAAACAGTTTTTTCGGTAATTCCATCACGTGTTCTCGGATGTATTCTCCATATGCTTCTTCCGGAGTCAATACAAAAGAAAATTTATCGCCGGTATTTAATCCGGCTATGTTTTTCTCGAACGCTTCTAACATCATTCCCATACCGAACAGAAATGTCAGCGGCTCTGCTTTTGTCGCTCGTTCCATCAACTCTTTTTCACCGGATTCGTTATTGACTGTCAAGTCGTAGATTAACGATACCATTTTTTCATCGGAAATTTTCATGTGCTTTTTTAAAAAAATAATCTGCAAAGGTACTGTTTTATTCTCGAACGACAAGTTTTTTTGTATGACTATCTACCGCTTCTTTCAATTGGACGAGCGCTTGTTTTAATATTGCTCGCGGAGTTCCGACATTCATTCGCATAAAACCTTCGCCTTCTTGTCCGAACATCACGCCGTTATTAAGAGCTAATCGCGCCCAATTGATAAATAAAAAAGCCAATTCGTATTGTTTCAATCCTAACTCCCGGCAATCTAACCAAAGCAAAAAGGATGATTCCGGAATAATTGCTTTGATTTGCGGAATATTTTCTTTAAGGTATTTATCGGCAAACATAATGTTACCTTCAACGTATTTAAGCATTTGCGACCTCCAAGCGTGACCTTTTTCATAAGCGGCTTCCGTAGCGGCATAAGCAAAAATCGGGCCTTCGTTTAATTCGCCGGCTTGTAAAAATTCATAGTAAGTTTTACGAATTTCCACATCCGGAATAATCGAATGGGAGGTCATCACGCCCGCCAAATTGAATGTTTTACTTGGAGACATAAAAGTAATATTGTTCAAAGCGGCTTTCGGCGAAACAGTTGCAAACGGGACGTGCTTGTTTCCGAAGAGAGCCATATCCGCATGAATTTCATCCGATATGACCATAATATATCTTTTATAGCAAATATCGGCTAATTCTTCCAAAGTCTCCTTGTCCCAAGCAATTCCGATCGGATTATGCGGATTACTTAAAATTAACATTTTACAATCTTTGTCAATCATTTTTCGCAAACCCTCCAAGTCCATTCGATATTTTCCGTTTTCTTCTATCAATGGATTGTTTACCACTTTTCGGTGAAGCCGGGAAGGAATCAAACGAAAAGGATGATATACGGGAGGTTGAATAATTATTTTGTCAAGCGGCTTGGAGAAACACTGAATAGCAAAAGCGATTCCTTTAACAATGCCCGGAATATAGCTTATCCATTCTCTTTGAATCACCCATCCGTATTGGCTTTCCACCCATCGAATAATCGAGTTATAATAATTATCAGAAGGAACGGTATAACCTAAAATACCGTTTTTACAACGTTTTGTTATTGCCTCAGTGATAAAATCCCCCGTTTTAAAATCCATGTCGGCAACCCATAAACCGAGTAAATCATCCCGGCCGTAACGTTCTTTCAGAGCGTCAATTTTAAGAGAACCGGTTCCTTTTCGGTCTATTATCTCATTGAAATTGTACTTTTTCTCGTTCATTGTCGCATATTTTTTGCAAAGTTAATAAAAAAAATAATATTAAACGCAAAGTGAGAATGAATTTATAATTTTAAGAATAAAAATGAAAAATTAGATAAATTAATGCAAACTGTATTTAAACATGAGCATTTGAATTTTCACGGCAATCGTTGAATATTCTTTATTATTTAGTACTTTTGCATACTTTAATTTCACAATTCGGAGTGAAAAGAATACGCGAAATAAATACATTCAGGGCATTTAGGAGTACGGATTATACACTGTATCTTACGGGCAGAGCTATATCTCAATTCGGCACCATCATGCAACAAACAGCTGTGGTTTGGGTTATTTATACCCTTACTCATTCGGCTTTTATGTTGGGAGTAGCGGTGTTTGCCGAGCAATTTCCGTCGTTTTTGCTGTCCGTTTTCGGAGGCGCTGCCGCCGACAGATACAGCCGCTACAAAATTGTTAATATTACTCAAATTACTTCCATGATTCAAGCCGTTCTTTTGGCCGTACTCATTCTCTTGCATCGCTACGTGGTGTGGGAAATATTGGCGCTCAGCGTTATATTGGGTATCATCAATGCTTTCGACGTTCCGGCAAGACAAGCGATGATTCATGACGTACTGCATGATGAAGCCGATTTACCCAGCGCTCTTTCATTAAGCTCGTCCACGGCAAGTCTTGCCCGATTGGTCGGACCCGCATTGTCCGGTATTATTCTTGAAAAATTCGGCGCCGGCATCTGCTTTCTTATTAATGCAGTCAGTTTCGGCGGGATCATCGTTTCGCTTGCCTTTATGAAGCAGCCGAAAGCGGCCAAACCTCGCCGTTCCGATAAAAATATTTGGCGGGAACTTGCCGAAGGATTCATCTATATCCGACGCACACCTCCCATTGCCGTCATTATTGCGATGGTTGCCGTTGCCGGTTTATTGGTAATGCCTTATACTACTTTGTTGCCTGTTTTTGCAAAAATGGTATTTCATGGCGACGCCGCCACTTTCGGTTACATTACCAGCTTTATCGGCGTCGGTTCGATTGCAGGTACTATTGTTCTGGCATCGGTTAAAAAAAATGCGCCGCTCCGAAAAATATTATTGGGATTCTGCATTATATTGGGTCTGGCGCTTATCGGTTTTTCCCGAATAAGTAATTTCCCTATAGCTATGGTACTTGCCGTATTGATCGGTTTTGGCGCTGTGGCGCAATTCACTACGAGTAACATTATTGTGCAATCGGAATCGGATTCGAACATGAGAGGCCGGGTGATCAGTATTTTGATTATGGCCATGTATGGTACGACTCCTTTGGGGAGCGTGGCGGTAGGCGCTGTCTCGCAAAAAATAGGCGCGCCGGGAACTTTGCTTTGCGAAGGCATTTTGGGTCTGGGCATTGTCCTGTTGTTTTATTATCTGATGAAAAAAACCGGGAAAATAAATTAACCGGCTTTTGATCCGACCTCTTTAAAATAAAAATAATATTTTCCTTTTTTTTCGACAAATACACAAAATTTTCTTACTTTTGTATTCAAAACTTCCATGATGATATGAAGAAAAAAAGTTTTGTTTCTATTGCCGATTTATCGAAAGAAACCATCATTCGGCTGATGAAAAAAACGGAATTTTTCGAAGAGAATCCGAATCAAAAATTATTGGACGGCAAAATTTGCGCTACGCTTTTTTTTGAACCTTCTACGCGAACCCGTTTGAGTTTTGAAACCGCCGTAAACCGTTTGGGCGGAAAAGTTATCGGCTTCAGCGATGTTGCAACCACCAGCTCTTCCAAAGGAGAAACATTGAAGGATACGATTAAAATGGTCAGCAATTATGCCGATCTGATCATCATGCGCCATTATTTGGACGGAGCCGCATGCTACGCTTCGGAAGTGACGGATGTTCCGATTATCAATGCGGGCGACGGGGCCAATCAACATCCTTCACAAACCGTGTTGGATATATATTCCATCTATAAAACACAAGGAAGATTGGAAAACCTAACGATTACGATGGTCGGCGATTTGAAATACGGACGTACGGTACATTCGCTGATTGAAGGTATGTCGCATTTTAATCCGCGATTTTATTTTATTGCGCCCGAAGAATTGAAATTACCCGATATATATAAACAGTGGTTGGAAGAACACAAGATTCCTTTTGAAGAATGTATCGAATTTTCGGAAGAAATCATCAATCAATCGGACATTTTGTATATGACCCGCGTTCAACGCGAACGTTTTACCGATTTGATCGAATATGAAAAAGTGAAAAACGTATATATCCTCAAAAACAGCATGTTGGAAAAAAGTAAACCGAATTTGCGGATTCTTCATCCCCTTCCGCGAGTCAATGAAATTGACAATGATGTGGACGATAATCCCAAAGCGTATTATTTCGATCAAGCTAGAAACGGAGTATATGCACGTCAAGCTATTATTTGCGATGTTCTCGGAATTAATTGAAAAAAATTATGTCTAACAGTAAAACAGCATTACAGGTAGCGGCATTAAGGAATGGAACGGCAATTGATCACATTCCATCGGAACAATTATTCAAAGTGGTTTCATTATTGGAAATAGAGAAACTAACCACGTGCGTTACCATAGGGTACAATCTGAGCAGTGAAAAAATGGGGAAAAAAGGGATTTTGAAGATTGCCGATAAATTTTTCGAAGAAGACGAAATTAATCGTATTTCATTAATTGCCCCGACCGTCAATCTGAATATTATCAAAGATTACGAAATCATCGAGAAAAAACAGATTCAGCTTCCCGATGTATTAAAAGGTATCGTTAAATGCAATAATCCGAGATGCATAACTAATCACGAGCCGATGAAAACGGTGTTTAAAGTAATTGACAAGCAAAATGTAACGTTGAAATGTCAATATTGTGATTTGAAAATCAAGAAAGAGGATATTGTTTTACTATGAAGATAGATTGGAAACCCGGAACGCTGCTTTATCCTTTACCTGCCGTTATGGTTACCGTGGGTAAAGACGAAAGCGAATATAATCTGCTTACTATCGCATGGACGGGAACCATTTGTTCCGATCCGGCGATGTGCTACATTTCCGTGCGTCCGGAACGCTATTCTTATCCCATTCTTAAAAAAAACATGGAATTTGTGATTAATCTCACAACCGAAGAAATGGCCTACGCAACGGATTGGGTGGGTGTACGCTCCGGAAAAAATTACGATAAATTCAAGGAAATGGGATTAACTCCCGTCAAAGCGCATGTGGTCGGCGCCCCGTACCTTGAAGAATCGCCGCTGTGTATCGAATGTCGAGTAAAAGAAATCATCGCGCTCGGAACGCACGATATGTTTATTGCCGATGTAGTGAATATTCTGGCGGATAAACAATTTATTCACTCCCAAACCGGAGCTTTTGATATGGAAAAAGCCGAGCTTCTAGTTTATGTTCATGGAAAATATTACGGATTAGGCGATTTAATCGGAAAGTTCGGATGGAGTGTTAAAAAAAACGCCAATGGTAAATAATACGGGTCTTTTGGTCGGATATAACATTGTATATGACTATCCGTTTTTATTCGGGGTGATGTTTTAAAAAAAATTATTAACTTTGTGTTTTAAAATAATTGTATATGAAACGAGACGATTTACTTTTTACCATTATTGACAAGGAATATTACCGGCAAACGTCCGGTATTGAATTGATTGCTTCCGAAAATTTTGTAAGCAACGAAGTGATGCAGGCTGCCGGTTCGGTATTAACCAACAAATATGCGGAAGGATATCCCGGACGTCGGTATTACGGAGGGTGCCAATTTGTTGATGAAATCGAACAATTGGCGATTGATCGTTTGAAACAGCTTTTCGGAGCGGTTTGGGTCAATGTACAATCTCATTCGGGCGCTCAAGCGAACATGGCGGTTTTCACGGCCTGCCTCAATCCGGGTGATAAATTTCTCGGACTCAATCTTTCGCACGGCGGACATCTTTCACACGGTTCTCCGGTTAATTTCTCCGGAATTGTTTATCAAGCCTTGGCATATAATGTAAAAGAAGAAACCGGACGGGTGGATTATGAACAAATGCAAGAGATTGCATTACGGGAGCGTCCCAAGTTAATAATTGCCGGCGCTTCAGCCTATTCTCGCGAATGGGATTATGCCCGTATTCGGCAAATTGCCGATGAAATCGGAGCCATCTTCGTAGTGGATATGGCGCATCCGGCCGGATTGATTGCCGCCGGATTATTGAAAAATCCCCTTCCGTATGCTCATATTGTAACTTCAACCACTCATAAAACCTTGCGAGGCCCGCGCGGAGGCGTTATTTTGCTCGGTACGGATTTTGACAATCCTTGGGGAAAAGCTACTCCGAAAGGCGAAATCAAAAAAATGTCAGCCTTGCTGGATTCGGCAGTCTTTCCCGGAATACAAGGCGGTCCGTTGGAACATATTATTGCGGCTAAAGCCGTCTCTTTCCATGAAGCTTTACAACCGGAATACATTACTTATCAAACGCAAGTAAAGAAAAATGCAACCGCTTTGGCGCGGGCATTAACCGACAAAGGATATAAAATTATTTCCGATGGAACGGACAATCATTTAATGTTGGTTGATTTGCGTTCGAAATTTCCCGATTTAACCGGAAAACAAGCCGAACAGGCTTTGGTAAAGGCGGATATTACAGCCAATAAAAATATGGTTCCGTTCGATAGTCGTTCTCCTTTTTTAACTTCCGGATTGCGTTTCGGAACGCCGGCAATCACTACTCGCGGAGCAAAGGAAGAATTAATGGATGAAATCGCAGAATTAATAGATACCGTGCTTTCAAATGTTGAAAACGAATCGCGCATCAAGTCTGTCGCTCAAAAAGTGAATGTCTTGATGAAGGATTATCCTTTGTTTGCATGGTGATAAAGAACGTAGAGACGCAGCACGCCGCGTCTCTACAAATTGTTTTTGAGCCTCTTGTCGGATTCGAACCAACGACCCCGAGATTACAAATCACGTGCTCTGGCCAACTGAGCTAAAGAGGCGAGTGGGCAAGCTGACTACATCGCGTCGCTACAACCGACTACCCTTGCTGCGGTCAAACCCTGGGGGATTCGAAGGGAGCTGACCGTGTAGGACTTACCCGACGCAAAAGTACGACATTTTCTTCAATCTTCAAAAAGGATTTGCAAATTTGGGAATAATAATTTGATTTTCAAGAAGATATTTTTTGAAGGTTTTAGGTTATCAATGCAGGTTTGACCCGCAACAAAACATTGATTACGTTTCCAATAATGCTTGCACTTCTTTTAAACACTATATAAAAAAAAGAATTGAATAGAAGATATAGAATTAGTTGTAATTGTGTGAATTATGATTTGATTTTCTTTTGTGTGAAAACCATTCGAAGACAGTAAAAAGTCAATCCAATGAAAATTTTTGTAAAAAAATTGTAATATTCAAAATTAAATCTTAAATTTGCCCGCGTAATTATTAATAATTATTACATATGAAAAAAATAATATGCTAACAGGCATAAAATAAGACATATTAAATAGCGTTTGGCTATTCTTGCTTTCGTAAACTACCACTTTACAAAATAAATTCAAGAATAAGTAAAAAACGCTCGCAGAAATGCGGGCTTCTTATTTGAATTTATAGGTTGTGGTAGACCTCGAAAGCGGATAATGTAAGTCCGCTTTTTTTATGTCCTTATATTAGAATAAAATAAAAAAAATATTATTAATCTAAAATTTTTTGAAGTATGAAACTACGATCTATTTTTCTTTTTTGTGTTATTTTTGTTTCTATAACGACAAGTTGGGGACAAACTTGGAATTTATCGCCCACCATGACGGCAACGCTGGATAGTAAAGGTGTGCTTACTATTTCTACAAGTAAAAATTCGGAAGCAATGCCGGATTATGACTATGATACTGACGTACCTTGGTATGCTGTCCGTGATAACATCCTTTCGGTTGTAATAAGAAATTCGATAACAACCATTGGGAAAAAAGCTTTTTACTGGTGTTCTAAACTTGAAACTGTTACCATTCCCAATTCAGTGATATCTATTGGGAATGAAGCTTTTGAGGAGTGTTTTAAACTTGCATCTATCACTATTCCAAACTCTGTTACATCAATCGGGTTCTGGGCTTTTTTTAATTGCAGCTCGCTTACAATCATTCAAATACCAAATTCAGTGACAGATATTGGACTTAATGCTTTCGATGCTTATGGACTGACGGCTATAACTGTTGATGCAGGAAATCCCGCCTATTCATCCGATGCCGGCGTACTTTATAACAAGAACAAAACAATTTTGATTACTTACCCTCGGGGGAAAAGCGGCGCTACTTTTGTTATTCCTAACTCAGTAACAACGATTGAAACCGGCGCCTTTGAGGACTGTAGTAGTCTAACCTCGGTAACGATACCTAATTCGGTAATTACGATTGGAGAAGCAGCTTTTTGGTACTGTTCCAATCTTACTTCCATTGCAATTCCTAACTCTGTGACATCCATTGAGTTGGGAAACAATTTTATCTACTGTAAAAACCTTACGGCTATTACCGTGGAGTCGGGTAATATTGCCTATTCGTCCGATAATGGCGTACTTTATGATAAAGACAAGAAAACATTGATTTCTTATCCTGCAAAAAAAGGTGCAACATTTGTTATTCCCAACTCTGTGACAGAAATTGGATTCCGGGCTTTTGAAGGTTGTAGTGATCTTACTTCTATAACGATTCCAATCTCAGTATCAACAATCAACTATAATGCTTTTAGTGACTGTACAAGTTTGAAAGATGTTACGGTTAATTGGACAAAACCTTTGCCTGTATCTGTAAACACAATATTTAATGCTGTAAATACATCAGTGGCAACCTTGCATGTGCCGAAAGGTTCTAAATCATTCTATCAAGCGGCTAATGTATGGAAATCTTTCGGATCAATTGCAGATGATGTTGTACCAAATATTGCACAGACTTGGAATTTAACGGCTACCATGACTGCAAATTTGGATAGTGAAGGCGTTTTGACCATCTCTACAAGCAAAAACTCAGAATCAATGCCGGGTTATGAAGTTTGGTTTAGTGGCTATGATAATATGACTGATACAATTCTTACCACTCCTTGGAGCGCCTCTTGTTGGGATATTCGTTCTTTAGTAATAGAAGACCAAGTGGCCTCTATCGGCAACAATGCTTTTTACAATTGTTCTAACATGACTTCAATAAATATTCCAAAATCTGTAACACAGATCGGATACAGCGCTTTTTCCCATTGTACTAATTTAATAGATGTTACAGTTAATTGGATGTCTCCTTTACCTATGATATATGGAAATTTATTTTTCGATGTAAATATGCCATCGGTAACCCTACATGTTCCCCAAGGTACCAAAGCGCTTTATCAAGCAGCAGAAGTATGGAAAACTTTCGGTACAATCATAGATGATGTCAATCCGCCTATAACAGTCATTCCCGAAGAAACCCAATCGGTTGGTTCAGATGGCAAAGGAACTATTACCTTGAATCTGTCTGTTCCAAGCGATGCCACACTAACCGGTTCGTTTGAAATCCAATTTCCCGAAGGTATGACATTAGATGAAGATTTAACCATTCTATCTGCCGAGTTTTCGAATAATTCAAATTTAGTAATTACTTACAAGGAAAATAATACATGGTTGATAGAAATAAACTCGAATACCTTGAGAAGTTTCACAGAAACAGAATTAACGAAAGTCATGGATATTGCCTATACCGTAAATCCGGAACTTGGAGCAGGAACTTACGAATTACAGATTCAAAACCTTGATTTTGAGTTGGACGACGGCACTCGTATCATTGAAGAATCGCGAAACGTGGAAGTGCAAGTCCTGCGAAATGGAACCGGCATCAAATCTGTTGAAAATAACAATATCCGGGTATCCGGCAAGAATCTTTTTGTGCGTGCAGATAACGCCTGCACAATAAGCATTTATACCGCCTCAGGTCAACTATTCAAGCAGCAGAACGTCAATGCCGGCGAAACGATGATTCCGTTGCCGCAGGGGATATACCTTGTAAAGACGGGAGAAACTGTAACCAAAATTATTGTGAGGTAGAAATAAAGAAAAGCTAAATATCAAAACGCCCAATTTTATTTCATTTTATGAGATAAAGTTGGGTGTCGCTTTTGTTTTTAATCCATCCTTTTTCATTCAAAAAATATTTGCAATATTCCTTCAAGCCGCAATTTTCGCATTGCGGTTTGCGGGCAATGCAAACATATCGTCCGTGCAGAATCAACCAATGGTGCGCTCTTGACCACAACTTTTTGGGAATATATTTGGTCAATTCTTTTTCTGTTTCCAAAGGCGTTTTTGAATTATCAGTCAACCCCATTCGGTTGGATACTCTGAAAACATGAGTATCAACCGCTAATGCCGGAATATCAAAGGCAATGGAGGATATTACATTGGCTGTCTTACGTCCGACGCCCGGTAATTTCAATAAATCTTCCATTTTCGACGGAACTTGTCCTTGGTAGTCTTGTACCAACAGTTGAGCCATTTCAACTAAATGTTTCGCCTTGGAATTCGGGTACGAAATTCCTTTAATATATTCGACAATTGTTTCTTGATTGGATGCAGCTAAAACTTCCGGCGTAGGGAATGCTTCAAACAAAGTCGGAGTGACCATGTTCACTCGTTTGTCGGTGCATTGAGCGGCTAACATCGTTGCTATCAACAGTTGAAAAGGATTTTTGTAATGCAGCTCCGTGGCCGCTTCCGGCATATTCTTTTCAAACCATGTAATGATTGCTTTGTATCGCTCTTGTTTTGTCATTATTCAGATATAAAAAAACCTTTTTCTTCGATTAATTCGCCCCTTCGAACTGCCTCAGAAAACGAATATCATTTTCTGAAAACAAACGTAAATCTTTTACTTGATATTTGAGATTGGTAATACGTTCAATACCCATACCCAAAGCATAACCCGTATAAACCTTGCTATCAATACCGCAATTATCCAGAACGTTGGGATCAACCATCCCGCAACCGAGAATTTCAACCCAACCGGTGTGTTTGCAGAACGGACAGCCCTTTCCACCGCATAAATTACAACTGATGTCCATTTCGGCGCTGGGTTCGGTGAACGGAAAAAACGAAGGACGTAACCGTATCTTTGTATCTTGTCCGAACATTTCTTTAGCAAAAAAGAGCAGCGCTTGCCGTAAATCGGCAAAAGAGACGTTTTTATCTATATATAATGCTTCCACTTGATGAAAGAAACAATGAGCGCGGTAGGATATGGCTTCATTACGATAAACACGACCCGGGCAAATAATTCGGATGGGCGGTTGCGTTTTCTCCATAACGCGCGTTTGAACAGAAGATGTATGTGTTCTTAACATGACATCCACGCCCTGCTGAATGAAAAAAGTATCCTGCATATCCCGTGCCGGATGGTCTTCCGCAAAATTTAAAGAAGAAAAGACATGCCAGTCGTCTTCAATTTCCGGACCTTCGGCAATGGAAAATCCCAAACGTCCGAAAATATCGCAAATTTCTTTCTTGACAATTGACAACGGATGCCGCGTACCCACTTTGTAAGGATATGCGGTTCGCGTTATATCAATACGTTCGGTTGATAAACTTTGATTTTCTGCATCCGCTTTTAATTCATTGATTTTCTCTTGCGCCTTTTCTTTAAGCTCGTTGAGTTTTTGACCGATGAAGCGCTTTTCTTCGGCAGCAACCAAACGAAACTCGTTCATCAAAGAAGCTATTTCTCCTTTTTTACTTAAGTATTTAATACGAAACGCTTCGATTTCATCGTTGTTTTGAACTTTCAACCGGTTGATTTCCGCCAATAAGGCATTGATTTTTTCAATCATATCTGCAATTTTTTTTAGTGTGCAAATATACGGATTATTTTGAGTGTTAGCAAAAAAATCGAACAGGATTAAATCATTTTTGCCGACCGGCCTCATTTGAAAATTCTTTTAATAGTTACCTCCAAACGGTTAGGTCAATTTATCGTGAAAATAAAAATGAAAACGCCTTTTCAGCCAATTTTAGAGAAAATTAGACCTGTTATGCTTTCTGAAAAGTGAATACTTTTGCCGAATAATTCAATATATAACTGATAAACAGAATCAAAATGAAAAATAACAGTTTTTATTCAGTGTTTTTAACTTTCCTTTTATTGCTTGTATTATCTCCGGTTTCAGCGCAATTGTTGAAAAATCAACAGTTAAATATAAATAATAGAAGAAAAAATATGTTTGCCGACAATAGAATATTATTTTATAATAGAGACCTGCAATCCGCTCTGACCCCCTTTTCAAACATCGGTTTTCTTAACAGTCATCAAAAAGTACACCCTTGGCAAGCAGCGGCACAAGTCGTCGGACTTGATGTCGGAATACACGTTTTCGACCGTTATATTCGAAATGCCGATTTTGCTCATATAACGCTCGATACTATTTGGTATAACCTCAAGCACGGATTTATTTGGGACAATGACGGACTTTCTACCAATATGTTTTGGCA
>JGI24699J35502_11134208_pt1 | contig 58698 bp, 53 predicted proteins | sample TergutMp193P4_FD_35502 | JGI IMG/M metagenome (IMG submission 35502)
CGCCCGGCTTAACCTTGCTTTCAAATTTTTCCAAAGAAGGCTGATTGAGAATAATCGCAATATCGTATTGATTGAGTACCGGAGAAGAAATTTTTTGATCGCTCAAAATAACCGTCACGTTTGCCGTACCTCCTCTTTGTTCCGGTCCGTAAGAAGGATACCACGCCACTTCTTTGTCTTCCATTAACCCGGAGTAAGCAAGGATTTTTCCCATGGAAAGCACTCCCTGACCGCCGAAACCGGCTATAATTATTTCATATTTCATATTTAAATATCTTTTAAATCACCCAAAGGATATTTGGGGAACATATTTTTTATCATCCATTGATTGGCTTGTTCCGGCGTCAATTTCCATCCGGAGGGACAATTGGATACAAATTCAACCACGGAAGTTCCTTTTCTCGCCATCGAATTTTCAAATGCTTTCCGAAGCGTTCTTTTCGCTCTCCGTACCGCTGTCGCCGTATGAACCGCTTGACGAGTGACTAAACACGTACCGTCTAACAACGCCAATAAGTCGGATATTTTCAACGGATAGCCGTTCAATTCGACTTTTCGACCATAAGGGCAAGTGGATGTTTGCATATCCAGCAAAGTAGTCGGAGCCATTTGACCGCCGGTCATTCCGTAAATTGCATTGTTAATGAAAACAATCACTATATTTTCTCCGCGATTACAGGCATGAATGGTTTCGGCTGTACCGATAGCGGCTAAATCGCCGTCACCTTGGTATGTGAAAACCATTTTATTGGGATTTAAGCGTTTAACGGCGGTAGCTACCGCCGGAGCGCGACCGTGAGCGGCTTCTATCCAATCAATGTCTAAATAATTGTAGGCGAAAACAGCACATCCGACCGGAGCGATTCCGATGGTTTTCTCTTCCATGCCCATTTCATCAATGACTTCTGCAATTAATTTATGAACAACGCCGTGACTGCATCCCGGACAGTAATGCATCGGATTATCGTTCATCAAACGAGGCTTTTCATAAATCAAATTTTCCTGTTTTACTATATCTAATTCTAATGTTTCCATAATCCACTTTCATTTTAGTTTCATTAATTCTTCCACTACTTCGTCGGGGGTAGGAACGATACCGCCTAAGCGTCCGTAATGGTTGACGGGAACTTTACATTCGACAGCCAATCGGACGTCTTCCACCATTTGACCGGCATTTAATTCGACGGTTAAAATCCCTTTTATCTTTTCACTATAACTTTTTAATCGCTTTTTGGGAAAAGGCCAGAGCGTGACGGGACGGAAAAGTCCGACTTTCATTCCTTCTTCTCGCGCCAATTCTACGGCTTTTTGACTGATACGGGCAGCGGAACCGAAGGCGACAATCAGATATTCGGCGTCATCGCAGAGCAATTCTTCGAATATCACTTCATTTTCTTCGATTTGCTTGTATTTATTTTGGAAACGGATATTGTTATGCTCCATAATGGATGAATCCAATTCGAGCGAGGTAATGATATTCGGTTTCCGATCTTTGGTTTTTCCCAAAGTGGCCCAAGTTTGTTCCCGGCGAATTTCTTCTTCGGTTTTTCGAGGTCTTTGTTCGGGAAGAATCACTTTTTCCATCATTTGACCGATAACGCCGTCGGCTAAAATCATTGCCGGATTATTGTACTTGAACGCCAAATCAAATGCCAAGGCTACATGATCGGCCATTTCCTGAACCGAAGCCGGAGCCAGTGTAATCAGCCGATAATCGCCGTGTCCGCCGCCTTTTACGGCTTGAAAGTAATCGGCTTGGCTCGGTTGGATAGTTCCCAATCCCGGTCCGCCGCGCATGACATTTACAATCAATGCCGGCAGTTCGGCGCCGGCCATGTAGGATATGCCTTCCTGTTTCAGACTGATTCCGGGGCTGGATGAAGAAGTCATCACCCGTTTTCCGCAAGCGGCGCCTCCATAGAGCATATTAATGGCCGCTATTTCGCTTTCGGCTTGAAGCACGACCATTCCTGTGGTTTCCCATGGTTTTTCATCCATGAGCGTTTCCATAATTTCCGACTGGGGAGTAATGGGATAGCCGAAATATCCGTCTGTCCCGTAGCGAATGGCTGCATGAGCAATCGCTTCATTTCCCTTCATTAATTTTACTTCTTCTGCCATTTAGATTTTAATTTGATAAACGGTAATACACCCATCCGGACATACGTATCCGCAATTCGCACACCCGGTACATTCATCCGGATTTTTGACCCGGGCAAAATTATATCCTTTGCTGTTCACTTCGTTTGTCAATTCCAAGACCTCGCTCGGACAAGCGACTACGCACAGATCACATCCTTTACATCGTTCGGTATTGACGGTTACACTTCCTTTTACTTTCGCCATATGGTTGATTTAATTGATTTTTTGATATTCGTATAAATAATTTTAATAATCGGGATATTGATTATTCAGTTTAGATAATTTCCGCGATAAATAACCCTCCGAGTCTTTCGTATTTTTAAGTCCTTCTATTAAAGCTAATTTAGCTTTTTTGTATTCTTCCAAACGAAGCAAGAAGTTACTTTTGTACAAATAGAGCGCTTCATCGTTCGGCGTTAATTTGAGCGCTTCATCAACGTATTTTAAAGCATCGTTCCACTTTCCCATTCGGGAACTAAGCTTGGCTGCCATCATATTTACTATATAACAATCCGGATATAAATTCAAGTATTCTTTGGATTTTTCCAATGCCTTATTGAAATTCTTGTTTTTATTATAGACGTAAATCAGATTCATCAAAATTTCTTCCGGATCATATCCGAGCGATTGGGCATATTCGTAAGCGTCAATGGCTTTTTCCCTGTCGCCGATGTCTTGAAAAGAAAGTCCTAAGCGATGCCAAGTTGCAGCATTCAAAGGATCTAACTTATGAATCACTTCGGCTAATTCCGATACTTCTTCTTTACAATTCAACGATACATAACATTGCAATTGCAACCAATAGAAATTAATATCCTCGTCCATAGTATCAATGGCTTCTTGGATCACTTCGATAGCGGAATCATACAAATCCACATCGCAAAGCGCTTCGCCCATCGCTTGGTAAATGACGGATAAATCTTCTTTATTTTCTGCGTATTTTGTCTTTAATCGTTTGAAAAAGGGAAACGAATCTTCTTCCATACCCAGATGAAGCAGAGCAGTCAAGCGATGACCATCTATCCAAACATCAGATTCGTCTTTTCTCAATTCTTCGCAGGTCGAAAGAAGATCGTTCCAACGTTCGTAGTCGTTTAATAATAAAAGAACTTCATAAATAAGTTCATCATCATCCGAATAAATCCGCAAAGCATAGTTAATCGCTTGATCGGCCCGTTTGATTTGATTATTGAAAAGATATATATCAATAATTTCGGTTAATTCGTCGGGTTCGTAGAAACCCGGCTTTTTCCCTAAACTGACGGCCTTATCCCATTCTATAAAAAAATCGGGATACGATTCATCTGCTTCGCTGTCTAAATAATTATAAATAAAATCTTTCATTCTTTTTCATTCTTTATTATCCGACTCCATGAATCTTTCAAAGAAACCGTACGGTTAAAGACCGGCTTTTCTTTCGTTGAATCCGGATCTACATTGAAATAACCCAAGCGTTGAAATTGAAAATTCTCAAAAGGTACGACATCGGCCAATTCTTTTTCAAGCCGACAATTACTTAATATTTTCAAGGATTCGGGATTTAACTGATCGCGAAAATCGGTATCTTTTCCTTCGCCCGGATTTTCGACGAGGAACAAACGGTCGTATAATCGTACTTCAGCCGAAATGCTATGCTCAACCGAAACCCAGTGGAGCGTGCCTTTTACTTTCCGATTGCTTTCCGGCATTCCGCTTTTGGTTTGCGGATCGTATTCGGCATAGATTTCAATAACATTCTCTTCTTCATCTTTTTTAAATCCGGTACAGCGAATAATATATGCGTTTTTCAAACGAACTTCTTGACCCGGCGTTAACCGGAAGTATTTTTTAGGCGCTTCTTCCATAAAATCCTCTCGTTCAATGAACAATTCTCTTGTAAAAGCGATTTCGTGCGTCCCCGTTGATTCGTCTTCCGGATTATTAACGGCTTCCATCATCTCCGTTTTCCCTTTCGGATAATTGGTGATAATCAACTTCACCGGATCAAGAACGGCGGATACCCGTTTAGCTTTCGCATTCAAATCTTCGCGAATGGAATGTTCCAGTAACGCATAATCAATAATTCCGTCGAACTTAGTGTAGCCGATTTTATCAATGAATTTATGAATGGACGCCGGCGTATATCCCCGTCTGCGCAATCCGCACAAAGTCGGCATACGCGGATCGTCCCACCCGGAAACCAGCCCTTCTTTGACCAATTGCAACAATTTACGTTTACTCATGATAGTGTAGGTCAAACTCAAGCGATTAAATTCGAATTGACGCGGACGATAGGCGCCGTCTTCCGGATGTATTTTTTTCAGTTCATCAATGAACCAATCATAGAGCGGACGATGAACTTCAAACTCCAAAGTACATATCGAGTGAGTAACTCCTTCGAAATAATCCGATTGACCGTGAGCGAAATCATACATCGGATAGGCTTTCCAATCGGCGCCTGTCCGGTGGTGCGGCGTATGAACTACCCGGTAAATAATCGGATCACGGAAGTGCATATTCGGACTTGCCATATCTATTTTAGCTCGCAGTACCATAGCGCCTTCGGGAATTTCTCCGCTATTCATTTTTTGGAACAGAGTTAAGCTTTCTTCAACGGGACGATTTCGGAAGGGACTGTGCATCCCGGCTTGTGTCGGCGTTCCTTTCTGTTGAGCAATTTGTTCCGACGACTGTTCATCAATATACGCCTTGTCCGCTTTAATCAGTTCAACGGCAAAATCCCACAGTTGTCGGAAATAATCGGAAGCATAATAAACGTTTTCCCACCGGAACCCCAACCATCGGATGTCTTCCAAAATTGCATCAACATATTCCGTATCTTCCTTTGTCGGATTCGTATCGTCGAAACGCAAATTACAGATCCCGCCGTATTTTTGAGCAATGCCGAAATCAATGCAAATGGCTTTTGCATGTCCGATATGGAGATAGCCGTTAGGTTCCGGCGGAAAACGGGTTTGTACTTGCCCGTTATTTTTACCTTCCGCCAAATCCTTTTCGACAAAGACTTCTATGAAGTTCAAGTTTTTTTTATTCTCTTCGAAAAAAACGTTTTCTTCGGTCATATTCTTGCTTTTAATCTGCAAAAATACAAATTTTTTTTATAATTCGGATTAAAAACTCGTCATGAGTTTGTGCGCTTATTGAAAAAGAGTGTATAAAATGTTCATATTTAACATTACTCAACCCTTCATCAACTTTTCTATCGCTTGATTCACTTTTTCAAAACGGAAATCGGCTATGATTTCGATTTTAAGTTTTTTGATCCGGTCGTTGCAAAGATTTCCGATGCTGCCTTCGTGCGTATGATTCACTTTTTTACCGGCGACAAAATTCCCCGCTTCGATTTCCATTCCAATTTGCTTATAGGCCTCGCGGAAAGGGATGCCTTGCAAAACCAATTCATTCACTTTTTCCACGCTGAACAATAAGGAATATTTGGCGTCGTCGAGGATATGTTCGTTGACTTCCAATGAATGCATCATCAAAGCAATCAAACGAATGCAATCGGATAATTCGTCGAAAGCCGGAAGAAATATTTCTTTGGTAATTTGCAAATCCCGGAAATAGCCCGACGGCAGATTATTGGTAATTAAAGTAATTTGTTGAGGAATGCTTTGAATTTGATTACATTTAGCCCGACTTAATTCAAATACATCGGGATTTTTCTTGTGAGGCATAATGCTCGAACCGGTCGTAAATTGATCCGGCAGCCGGATAAATCCGAAATTTTGACTGTTGAACAAACAAGCGTCGTATGCTAATTTGGATAACGATGCGGCAATTCCCGCTAAGGCAAATCCGACGGTACGTTCTAATTTTCCCCGTCCCATTTGAGCATAAACCACATTGTAGTTCATGGAATCAAATCCCAATAAATCGGTAGTCATTTGCCGGTTCAAAGGAAAAGAAGAACCGTAGCCTGCCGCTGAACCCAAAGGATTGCGGTTACAAATTTTATAAGCTGCCAATAACAATTGTAAGTCGTCCGTCAAACTTTCGGCATATGCGCCAAACCATAATCCGAAAGAAGAAGGCATCGCAATTTGCAGATGGGTATAACCTGGCATTAAAACCGCTTGGTATTTATTGCTTTGACTGATGAGAATATCAATCAGTTCCGAAACGGCATTAACCAGATGTTGAATGGCTTCCCTTGTGAAAAGTTTTAAATCAAGTAAAACCTGATCGTTGCGCGAACGACCGCTGTGAATTTTCTTTCCGGTATCTCCCAACTTACGAGTCAGCAGAAGTTCTACCTGCGAATGAACATCCTCTACACCTTCCTCGATTACGAATTGTCCCGAAACAATACTTGCGTAAATGGTACGAAGCTCGGCAAGCAATTGTTGAAGTTCATCGGAAGTCAACAGTCCGATACTTTCAAGCATCGTAATGTGTGCCATAGAACCCACTACGTCTGCTTTGGCCAAGTATAAATCCATTTCCCGATCTTTCCCGATCGTAAATCGTTCAACTTCCTTGTCTATTTGAATGTTTTTATGCCAAAGTTTCATAAGGTATTTTTGCCAAAATATCGGCCATTTGATTGATACCCTCTTGAAGCGGCTTGGATAACATCGGTTTGAGAAACGGATTCAAGTCGGTTCTCATTGTGAGTTTCATTTTCGTTTCCTTTTCGCCCGTTTCTTTGAGTTGAATCCACATTGTTACATCCATCGGCGCTTGGTCGGCAGTCAGTTTAATGGTCTTTGAAGGTTCTCGTTCCACAATGGAAAAGCGGACTTTACCTACCGGTTGAATCGAAAACGAACAAGAATTGCTATCGAAAGTAAAGTCTTCTATTTTGTCGGCCGGGATTCGATCTTTTAATTTTTCGAGATTATTCAAGTCGGCAAGCGTCTCATAGACCGTCTGATTTTCGTAAGGGATTGTTTTAATTTCGCTAATAAATTCAGTCATGTTTTGCGTTTTATTATTTAGGATTCCACTGCGCCGGGTTTTTCCGCCATTCTTGGAGGGTCTTGATTTCCGATTCGTCAATATAATCGGTTTTCAAAGCCTCATCCAGAATTGCATCATAATTGCAAAGCGTAATCCATTTCACTTTTGCTTCCTTAAATCGTTCCTCGGAGAGAGAAAATCCGTAAGTAAAAATAGCAACCATACCAATCACGTCACAACCGGCGTTACGAACAGCTTCGATCGCTTTTATACTGCTTCCTCCCGTGGAAATTAAATCTTCAATGATAACCACTTTAGACTTGGGTTTTAAATCGCCTTCAATTAAATTCTCCAATCCGTGATCTTTCGGCGTTGCGCGAATATAAACAAAAGGCAGATTCAATTCTTCAGCTACCATAGCGCCTTGAGCGATAGCCCCGGTTGCAATACCGGCAATAGCTGTCGCACTTTCAAAATTTTCTATAATCATACGAGCCAATTCCAGTTTAATAAAATTACGCAATGCAGGGTAAGACAAGGTTTTTCTATTATCGCAATAAATCGGCGATTTCCAACCGGAAGCCCATATAAACGGGTTAGCAGGCTGCAATTTAACTGCCTTAATTTTAAGCAGTTTTCTTGCAAGAATTTGTTCTATTGTTTCCATTGAAAGTAAATAAGCTAATATTAATATACTTCATACAATCGTTTCAACAACAAAAGTAATCAAACTAAATGAGAATTTCAAAACGATTGTGCATATTTTTATCAAAGAAAATGTTTTATGTAATCGCCAAAGTCAAAATACTGATCTTTACTCCTTGTGATTTCAACAGGCTTTGAGCGACGGCTTCCAATGTTGAACCTGTAGTTAAAACATCATCAATGAGCAAAATATGTTTCTTCTTAAATAATTCCGGATCTTTCAAATTGAATAAATTCCGAGTATTTTTCCACCGATCGAATATTCCTTTCTTGGTTTGGCTTGTATTTGCTTTTTCTCTTAAAACATTGCTCGTTTCCAACGGAATTTTAGTGACTTGGGCAATTCCTCGTGCAATTTTTTCCGCTTGATTAAATCCGCGTTTCTTTTCTTTCGAACGATGGAGCGGAACAGGCACCATGTAGTCAATTCCTTGAAAAAATCCGCTTGAAATCATGTCTTTAGCAAGATAACTCCCAATCCATTCGCCCAAATCCCGGTTACCTTTGTATTTGATTTCGGAAATCAACTTTTGAGCCACTCCTCCTTTGTTGTAATAAAAATAAGAGGAAGCTTTCTCTAACGAAACTTTTCCGGCCAGACGTTCGATAGCCCGGTTTTCTGGAATTAAATGATAATTCGTTCGCGGCAGTTTTAAAAAACAAGCAAAACAAAAAAATTTTTCGTTTTCTATTAACGGTTCTCCGCAAATAACGCAAAGTTTAGGGTAAAGAAGCGAAATGAAATTCACCCATACTGTTTTAATCTTCATAAAATTAAGATGTTTAGTTAAATAAAAAATGTTATGCTTTTTAATCGGTTTTGATTACTTCATTAAACAGAAATACGAGTAAATCATATTTACTCCTTACGGCCAAAGGTAGAAAATTTTTTTGAAATAGAAAAACAGAAAAAGAATTTACCCTTAGAAAAAGTTACATCATATTGCTATCTTTTTATATCTTTGCAACATGAAAGAAAGAATAGTTACAGCTTATAAGAATTATTTTTTGGATTTTATGTCAACGCTTGATGAGGGGAACATTGTAATATTATTCAACGGGTTTCAGAAAAAGACACAGGAAACGCCGAAAAGCGAAATTAATCAAGCAATAAAATTAAAAAATGAATACTATGCAAATAAACAACAATCAATTAACAAGCATTGATGATATAATGGATGCCAAATACGGAAAAGTCGGCACTCCGGAGCGGGAACAATTCCGAAGGGAGGCATACGCTTATTGTATGGGGCAGATAATACACGATGCTCGCAAAAATGAAAAAATTACTCAAAAAGAACTTGCCGCCCGTATAGGAGCGGAAAAATCGTATATTTCGAAAATTGAAAAAGGAACTATCGAACTGGGTATAGGAACATTTTGTCGCATCATTGATGCGCTCGGCTTGCAGATTGATATCGTGAGACCCGTTTATTAAATTAAAGGAATACGTCCACGGTCCTTATTTTTTATTAAATTACAATATTAAGATAAAAAATAAAATGCATATATTATAACATATTTATATCTTTGTCGTTTCAATTAAGTAAAATTTTAGTATATATCGAATGAATAAACGTATTTTTGTTCTCTTATTGTGCTTTGTTACAGGAATTTCTATTTCCAAAAGCCAAGATGCGGAGTTTCAGACGCTGAAAACGGAATTGGATCGTAATTTCTCCGTTTTGAAAGATCAACCGATTCCCGCTTATTATATTTTTTTGCGATTGGATGAAATTCAAAATCTTAACTGTATGGGAAGGATGGGGCATCTACAGGTTGCTCCCCGCTTAGGTTCTCCTACTCACGTTTTATCCGCAGGTTTGCGAGTCGGCGATCGAAATTTAGACAATTCACATGAAATCAGAGGTTCCGGTTACGGAGGCTATCAAGATGTGAGGATCGGAACGGAACAAATTCCGATTGATAATAATCCGACGGTGTTGAAAAATGCTATCCGGTTGCAATTGGATGAATTGTATAAACAAGACATTCAAATTTACGAGCAAATCAAAACGAACATATCTTTGCGCGTAGAAAAAGAAGATAAATCACCTGATTTTTCTGTCGAGAAAGCAGAAAGCTATTACGAAGCGCCTGTTAATTGGGAAGATTTACATATTCAACCAACAGTATGGGAAGACAAAGTTCGCAACTATTCCGCCATTTTCAATACGAATCCGGATGTAGTCAACGGAGCAGCTTATCTGTCGGCTACGCTTATGCGAAAAATCTTTGTTGATACCGAAGGACGGGAAATTGCACAAAATACGGTTTCTTTTCAATTGGTATTAACGGCTGAAGCTTTGGCCGAAGATGGAATGAGTCTGCCTTTAACTAAAACATGGAGCGCTTTTTCATCGGATGAATTACCGTCCGACGATGAAGTGATACAGGCAGCCAAAGATATGAATCAAATGCTTTCCGATTTGAAAAAAGCTCCGGTAGTAGAATCGTTCACCGGACCGGCTATTCTTTCTCCGGCAGCCGCCGGCGTATTTTTTCATGAAATCTTCGGACACCGGGTCGAAGGCTCGCGGCTGAAACAAGAATCGGATGCACAAACTTTCAAAAAGAAAATAGGTGAACGGGTCTTGCCTAAGCATCTCTCCGTAACCTTTGATCCTACTCTGAAATACTTCCAAAAAACGCCTTTAACCGGTACTTTTAAATTTGACGATGAAGGTATTCGAGGACAAAGAGTGGAAGTGGTGAAAAACGGCATTTTGAAAGACTTTTTAATGAGCCGGACTCCGATTGAAGGTTTTGTTCATTCGAACGGACACGGTCGTGCGCAAATCGGCGCTGCGCCGATTTCCCGTCAATCCAACTTAATCGCCGAAAGTTCTCAAAAATTCTCCATGGAAGAACTGGTCAAAAAATTACGAAAAGAAGCCAAAGCCCAAGGGAAAGATTATGCATACTATTTTAAAGAGGTTGCCGGCGGATTCACCAATACTAATCGCTATTCACCGAATGCGTTTAATGTTACGCCTTTGGTCGTTTACCGTATTTATACCGACGGTCGTCCCGACGAATTGGTACGGGGAGTTAATCTGGTCGGAACGCCTTTGGCCATGTTTTCGCAAATTGAAGCTTGCGGAAACGAATATGAGGTTTTCAACGGGATTTGCGGCGCCGAATCCGGCGCGGTACCGGTAGCTTGCGTTTCTCCCGCCTTGTTCGTTAAACAGATAGAAACTCAAAAAAGGCCCAAAAGTCAATCCCAACCGCCTTACTTGTCTAAACCGGAAAAAACGGAAACCGACTCCAAAGATGATGTTATTTCCGAATCAATTCGGAAAGAGGTTGATCGAGCATTGCTGGGACTTAGTCAACAGAAGACAAAACCTCCTTTTTTCATTTCATACACGTTGGGCGATATCAAGCAATTGGTGGTTTCTGCTTCTAACGGTAGTCTTCTGTCGTCCGAAATTTATCCGCTTCGCACCGGAAATGCCCGTTTGTTGATGGGAGATTATCAATGTACCGACGAGAATTTTACCGGAACGGGCGGAGGCGGAGGAGCTTACGGTTACGATGGAACGCCTTGCTTGGATGACAATGAAGAAGGAATACGATATACCATATGGCGTGATTTGGACGCCATTTATAAAAGCGCTGTTGAAACGTATGAACAAAAACTTGCGGCTATCAAGCAATTAAATATTCCCGCTAAAGATTTGGAATTGCCGGATTGGGATCAAACGCCACCCATGGTTAAAAACGATATTCCGATTCCTCAAATAAATCTTAATCCGAAAACGTATGAAGAATATGCCATTGCAGCTTCGTCCGTTTTTAACGAATACAAAGATATTCTGAAATCCAATGTTACTTTTAGTATATATACTTCTACCGTTTATTTTTACAATACCGAGAAGTCCGAATATAAATTACCGTTTATGTTTGCTTCTTTGAGCGCTGTCGCCATGGCGAAGACGGAAGATGGAGAAGACTTGGAAGCGGATTTGGATGTTACCGGAGGAAGTCCGGGTGATTTACCCTCAATAGACGATTTCAAAAAGCAATGCAGGGATTTGGCGGAAAAATTATTGGAAGAAATGCGAGCGCCCAAATTGAGTGACGCTTATGCCGGCCCGGTTTTATTTGAAGACTTGGCTGTCGTTCGTACTTTTTATTCTAATTTTTTCTACGGCGATAATTCTTTAATTGCCATGAGAAAACCATTTTCGGCAGAAGGTTACGCTTACGGAGGAAATCGTATGGAAGAGATGATTGATAAACGGATTACCGCGAAAGAAATTACCATTGACGATTTGACGGGAACCCCCGAATACAACGGCGTGAAATTATTGGGTTATACGCCCATTGATGCTCAAGCGGTTGCTACGCCCGCTAAATTGACTTTGGTTGAGAATGGAATACTGAAAACGTTATTGAATGATCGGGTGCCGACGACAAGAGTTCCCCATTCCAACGGACATTCTTTGCTGACTCCGGGAGCCGGTGCGAGTACGAATACCGGTGTTGTTCGCATGAGCGACACGCAAATGAAATCTAAAGAAGAACTTCGCAACGAACTCTTCCGGTTGGCTAAAGAGGAAGGTTACGATTATGCCTATATTGTTAGAAACATTGCCGGTTCAATACCCTTGGAACTTTATCGGGTCAACATTGCCGACGGAACGGAAACGCGAATACGTTCGGCGGCAATTACCGACTTGGATTTCCAATCTTTTAAGAAAATCCGTGCAGTCTCCGACAAAGAGATGATATACAACGGAATCGTCGGTAACTTAATATCAATAATCGTACCGGATGCCATTCTGTTTGACGAATTGCAAATTCAAAGCGATCGGTTGGATAGTTACAAAAGGCCGCCGTTGGTAGGACAGGACGCTGATGATGACTCTATGTAAAATATATCAACGATGAAATTCGGATATTTTGACGACCGTCGGCGGGAATACGTGATAACTAATCCGCAAACGCCGTGGCCTTGGATTAATTACTTGGGTAATGAAGATTTTTTCTCTCTGATTTCGAATACCGCCGGAGGTTACTCTTTTTATAAAGATGCTAAATTTCGCCGAATTACCCGTTATCGCTACAACAATGTTCCCATGGATAACGGCGGACGATATTTTTACATTAACGATCAAGGTTTGGTTTGGTCGCCGGGATGGAAACCCTGTAAAACCGATTTGGATCGGTATGAGTGTCGTCACGGAATGAGTTACACGATTATTACCGGCGAGAAAAACGGAATCGAAGCGGAAGTTCTCTTTTTTGTCCCGTTACATACTTGGGCGGAAGTTCAGAAGATAAAATTGACGAATCGAACGACCGAAACCAAGCGTTTCAAATTGTTTTCTTTTGCCGAGTGGTGCTTGTGGAATGCGGCTACCGACATGGAAAATTTCCAACGCAATTTTTCTACGGGTGAAGTGGAAATCGAAGGTTCGGTTTTGTATCATAAAACCGAATATAAAGAACGGAGAAATCATTATGCCTATTATAGCGTAAATGCGCCGATTCAAGGATATGATACCGATCGCGAATCATTTATCGGATTATATAACGAATTTCGCGATCCGCAAGTCGTGACGATGGGAAAACCGACTGATTCCGTCGCTCACGGTTGGTCGCCCATTGCATCGCATTATCTTGAGATAGAATTACAACCGGGCGAGACGAAAGAATTGATATTCGTATTAGGTTACGTGGAATACGAAAATTCGGAAGACAAATGGGAATCCAAGGGAGTTATCAATAAGCGCCGGGCAAAGGCTACCATTGCCCGCTTCGATACGGTTTCGAAAGTACAAGCTGCTTTCGACGAACTGAAAGCATATTGGGATGATTTGTTGAGCGTTTATGTGTTGAAAAGCCGCGAGGAAAAATTGAATCGAATGGTCAACATCTGGAATCAATACCAATGCATGGTCGCCTTCAATTTTTCCCGTTCCGCTTCTTTCTTTGAGTCGGGAATCGGACGCGGTATGGGATTTCGCGACTCCAATCAGGATTTGGTTGGTTTTGTCCATCAGATTCCGGCACGAGCGCGACAACGTATTATTGATATTGCTTCCACTCAATTCAGCGACGGAGGTTGCTATCATCAGTATCAGCCCTTGACTAAACGCGGAAACAACGATATTGGCGGCGGGTTTAACGACGATCCGATGTGGTTGATTTTCGGAACAATCGCTTATCTGAAAGAAACCGGCGATTTCTCTATTCTTGACGAACCGGTTCCTTTTGATAATCAAGAAGGTTCCGAAAAATCATTGTTTCATCACTTAACCGTTTCTTTCAATCATGTAATTAATAACTTAGGTCCTCACTTGTTGCCTCTTATCGGGCGTGCCGATTGGAACGATTGTTTAAACTTGAACTGTTTTTCTTGGGATCCGGACGAATCGTTTCAGACGACCGAAAACAAGACCGAAGGGTCGAAAGCGGAATCACTGATGATTGCCGGTTTGTTCATCGTTTGCGGTCGGGATTACGCAACGCTTTGCCGTCAAATAGGAAATCATCCGGAAGCCGATCGGGCGCAAAGATTTACAGACGCTATGGCAGAAGCGGTTAAGAAATTCGGCTGGGACGGCGATTGGTACCTTCGCGCTTACGATTATTACGGAAACAAAGTCGGCAGTAAAGAAAACGACGAAGGAAAGATTTTTATCGAATCGCAGGGCTGGTGCGCAATGGCGAAAGTGGGACTCAAAGAAGGTCTGGTACGGAAAGCGCTGGATTCCGTAAAACATTATCTTGATACACCCCATGGAATTGTTCTGAATCATCCGGCATTTACGGAGTATAAAGTCGAATACGGTGAAATTTCTTCCTATCCGGCAGGTTACAAAGAAAATGCGGGTATCTTCTGTCATAATAATCCTTGGATTATGATTGCCGAAACCGTTTTGGGACGCGGTGATTATGCGTGGGAATATTTCCGAAAAATCTGTCCTTCCTATACCGAAGACATTTCTGATTTACACAAAACAGAACCTTACGTTTATTCGCAAATGATTGCCGGTAAAGACGCTTTTAAACCGGGAGAAGCCAAAAACTCTTGGCTGACCGGAACCGCAGCATGGAATTACTATGCAATCACTCAATTCATTCTGGGTATTAAGCCGGGTTATGAAGGTTTGGAAATTGATCCCTGCATTCCGGCTGATTGGGAAGGTTTCCAAGTTACGCGGAAATTTCGTGGCGCAACTTATCGCATCGCAATTAAAAATTCGGGCGTTAATCGAGGTATAAAGCGCTTGATGGTGAACGGAAAAATTTTATCCGGTAACGTTGTGCCTCTGCAACCGGTCGGATCGGTCAACACGGTGGAAGCGGTATTGGGGTAAATGAATCAAATCTTAGGTTCCAACGTAACAATCGGAATCAGCATTTCTTCCAAAGAAATGCCGCCGTGTTGGAATGTATTGGCATAGAACGAAACGTAATAGTTGAAATTGTTGGGATAGACAAAGAAATCTTCCTGCAAAGCAAAAATATATTTCGTGCTGATGTTTGGCGCCGGAAGACCGAGCTTTTTCGGGTCTTTGATTTCAAAAATGTCTTTGGGATTATAAGTCAACGATCGGCCCAATTTATACCGTAAATTGGTATTGGTATTTTTATCGCCGACCACTTTGATCGGATCGGAAACTCGAATCGTTCCATGGTCGGTAGTAAGAATCACTTTACATCCTTTTTCCGATATTTTCCGGAAAAGTTCAAGCGTGGTCGAATGTTTGAACCAAGAGCGCGTCAACGACCGATAGGCCGCTTCGGTAGAAGCCAATTCACGAACCATTCTTGATTCGGTACGCGCATGTGAAAGCATATCAACAAAGTTTAATACAATCACATTGAGTTGATAGTTATCCAATTGATTGAAATTCTGCAACAGTTTTTCTCCTTGAACCGAATCGTTCAATTTATGATAAGCGAAGGTGTATTTTTTACGAAAACGTTCGATTTGTGTACGAATCAACGGTTCTTCGTTCAAGTTTTTACCTTCTTCCGATTCTTCGTCCACCCATAAATCGGGAAACATTTTTTCGATTTGTACGGGCATTAATCCGGAAAAAATCGCATTACGGGCGTATTGTGTAGCCGTAGGTAAAATGGCGTAATACAGGTCTTCATTGAAAGCGAAGCGTTCGGACAACATGTCTTTTACTTCCCGCCATTGGTCGAAGCGAAAATTATCAATCAAAACAAAGAAAATTTGTTCTCCCCGGTCAAGCAGAGGGAATAACTGCGTTTTGAAAATATCCGGACTCATCAAGGGTCGCTTTTCGGGATGAGTCATCCAATGTTCATAATTGTTTTTCACGAATTTTCCGAACAGCCGATTGGCTTCCGTTTTTTGTATTCGGAGTAAATCGGACATTCCCGTTTGAGATGCTTCCAATTCCAATTCCCAATAAACTAATTTTTTATATACGTCTTTCCAATCATCTGCCGTTAAGGAGTCATTGATCTGCATCCCGATTTTAGTAAAATCCTGTTGATAGCCGGTAGCGGTTGTTTGAGTGATAATTTCGTTCTTATGTAAATTTTTCTTGATGGAAAGCCAAATTTGATTCGGATTGACCGGCTTAATCAAATAGTCTGCAATTTTACTGCCGATTGCTTGATTCATAATTCCTTCGTCTTCACTTTTGGTGATCATTACGACGGGAGTATCCGGATTATTTCCTTTTATCACGGCCAAAGTTTCCAAACCGCTTAAACCGGGCATGTTTTCATCCAAAAAAATCAAGTCGAAAGTTTGTTCGCGGCAACAATCAATGGCATCTTGACCGCTGCATACGGTAACTACTTCAAATCCTTTCTCTTCCAGAAAAAGAATATGCGGTTTCAAGAGATCAATCTCATCGTCGGCCCACAAAAGTTTGTCTTTCTTCATACTCTACTTTTTATTTCTTTCTCCCTTTCTGTTTTTGTTGTTCCACGCGCTCTTTCCGTTCTTTTTCTTTTTGTTTTCTCGATTCTGCACGTTCTTTTTCCTTTCGTTTTTGGTCTTCTTGGCGTGCTTTTTCCTTCGCTTTCTGGTCTTCTTTTTTCTTTTTCAGCGCTTTTTCTTGCGACTCCTTCTTTTCTTTAGCCAATCTTTTCTTTTCCGCTTCTTTTTGCTTCTTTTCTGTTTCTTTCTGTTTAGTGGCATCTTTTTGCTCTTGCTGCTTTGTTCTCAATGAAGATTTTTCTTCTTCCGCTTGCTTTTTCAGTGATTCGTTTCGTTCTTTTTCCTGTTGTACGGCGACGACTTTAGCTGCTTTATCTTTTTCATCCTGTTCTTTTTTCAGTTGCATTTGCCGTTCTTTCTCTTCTTTTTCTTGTTGTTTTGCAAATTCTTCGATGGCATTGTTCGATTTATTTCGTTTGAACAAATTCAGAAATCCGCGAATCGGATCCGAAGCGATTGTATTATAGGTGTCCGATATTTTATCCGTTTCTTCGGAGGCTTTGTTATAAACATCATTCGCCGTATCGTGGGCTTTGTCCGAAGTGATGGCGGCTTCCGTTGACAATGAATCCGGTAAATTGATGTGAATACTATCAGCCGGTAAAGTTATTTGACCGGTATCGGCCGGTAAAACCGTTTCCGAGAGTTGTGTTTCTTCGACCGGTTTCTCATCGGTTCCGGGCAATAAATGTTCTTCTTCGTTTTCCGAAAAGACTTCCATTTCTTCGATTTGCTTTAAGCGCCATTGCGCGATCAGATTTTCATTCCCTTTAGCAAAATGTTCTTCAAAGAAAGTCATATATTCTTCCAAGCTTTTCCCTTTCATCAGAATGGTATAATTATCCGATGAAATCGGAACCGGCACTACCATTTGACCCCATTCTTGCGCATATCCGCCCGGTTCCCGGATTTTTTGAAGGTATTGCAATACTTCTTCCTGACTGTTGAAGCCTTTGATTCGCAACAACCCGATTCCTCCGATTGTTGTTTTTTCCAAAGCGAAATCGTTGACCATGAAATTACCGAAATTGTAACCGGCTACCACATATAACAGCAAATTATCGTTGAGACTTTCTTTCGGATAGATCAGCAATAATTCGTGAGCGGTTTTCGTTTCGTCGGAAAATTGAATCGTCGAATCCGAAATTGCTTCACCTTCTTCTCCGAAGCGAATGTTGAACAAGCTTCCCCGTACCAACATATTGTCGCCGGAAGCCGATAAAAGCAATCCCCGTTGGAAACCTTTCATTATCTCGGACGACAATGCGGCAACGTCTTCGTTCGGATATTTATCAACCAATTCGTTCAGTAATACTTTGAAAGTGTCCGGCTCATTGGTTATGGCAAAACTCAAGGCATTAAGAAACATAAACTTAGGCATTAATTTCGATTGATTGTACTTCGTAGAAACCACCTCGTAATTATTCCGAATATTCTTTATGCTTCCGGCTAAGTAATCGGCATACGTTTGTTGATATAACGAGTCTTGAACAATATACATTCTTTTCTGATTGTATTCGTAATTCGGATCGGCCATAGCAATTGCGAGATCGCTTTCCGCAAATTCCGCCCGGATTTTCGATTTATACAGATTAGCCGATTCCATATCTCCTTGCTGCCAATAAATGAGATACATATAATAGTATGCCATTTGTTTGTTTTCATTGTCGGGAAAGCGAGTATTTAATGTTTCGAATGTTTCCAACGCCAAGAGATTATCTTCCAACAGATCTTTGTAAATAACCCCCATGTTGAATAACCCGGTGGAAATAATCAGATCGGAAGCCGCAAAATCTTCCTCTGTCACCGGAATTTGTTGCAAATAGAATTGAGGATCTTTCGGATCGTTAGAAACAGCGTTCGCTTCGGTTGATTGAGGCAAAGCGGCGCCGGAGTTACCACCGCCTTCCGTCGTAATACTGTCCGTTTCCAATGTAGTATCGGCTGTTGCGGAATCTTCGACCAAATCGGCCAATGTGCCGGATTTATTCCTTCTTCGCCAATCATCTTCTAAAGTCCTTCGGCCCCATTTTTGTTGAAAAGCATTTTTACCGATTGCGACCATTTGCGGATTATAAAAGTAGAATACGTCGGATTCGCCCGGAGACGTGATCCCGCCCATAACTGCCGGCGGACCGGGACGGTTGGCTTGTAACTGTCCTTGCAACTCGTCTTGCTTCGCTTGATATTCGTCCTGCTTGTTTTTTTCTGCCGCTTCTTTTTCTTTTTTTATTATGTCATCAATAATTTTATTGATGACGGCCATACGGTCCTCTTCCGTCATCCGGGCTAAACGTTGAAGACTGTCTTGCAATTCTACCGCTTCGACATGAATGACCAAAGCATCCAAAGCTTCCGAACGCTTGGATATGCGCGAATAAGCTTCATCGCCCTTTTTCAATAGCCCCAATGCTTCGGAATAATTCGGCTGCGCTTTCAGATATTTCCGCTGATTGAAATAGATATCGCCCAGTTTTATTTGATTGAGCATTTTGTCTATTCCGCCGCGCGTACTTTTTTCTACGCCCGATTCGTAACTTTCGATTGCTTTAACCGTGTCCGGAACGGTCATATATACATTACCTAAAGCATAATAAATTTGATCTAAATATTCTTCATTTTTCGAACTTTTGGTCATTTGGATCAACTTCTTACTCATTTTCTTGATGTCTCCGCCCGGATAGACTTCCGTTTGCCGGATTTTAGCGCTTAATTCAATGATATAAGGGGCATTGGCGCTTGATACTTCACCGAAAGCTTTGTATGCCGCTTCTTTTTGACCGGTAGAGGCATACAGTTGTCCCAACAGGTATTTTTCTCGTGTTCGTTGCAGCCTGTTTTTTTCCGATCGAATCGCGGTTTTCAGATAAGGAACGGCTTCGGCGTATTGTTTTTGTTTAATTAAATAATCGGCATAAACCGTAGAAAACCAATTGTTTTGTTTTTTAGATAATTGAGATCTGTTTATTTTTGATAAAATATCGTCGGCTTCATAGAACCATCCCATTTCAGCATAACAGCGCGCTTTCCAAAGTTTAGCGGAAATGGCGATTTCGGGTTGCAATTCATATAAACGGGAAATATAGGAAAATGAACTTGCCGCTTCCAGAAAATCGCCGTTGTAAAATTGTGATTTTGCCATCAGCATCCAAGCATTATGAAGAAAAGGGTTGTATTCTTTTCTATTTATAAATGCCTGGTATTTAGGATCGTTTTGTTTTCCTTGTTTTCGTTCGGGTTTGGTTTGGATGGAATGCATCTTAATTGCTTTTACCGCTTTTTCTATGGCTTTATCGAACGCACCTCCCGAATTGGTTTTATCCTTGGGTAATGCCGAAACCGGATACATCAGTATCATTTCGGAATAATTTTCCGTATATCCTTCCAACTGTGCTTTCAACGCCTGCTTATATGCTTCACTTCCGTTGAAATAAACGTTATACTTGGTATTAAATGAATGATACCAGCGCGTTCCGCTCGTATTCTTGGTAGAAGAACAGGAATTGAGCAGAATAACTCCCAGAAGAAGAAAAAAACAACGTGTTTTCAACCCGAATGTTTATTAGTGAATACCGGATAAGGCATTCTATTTCCTTTTTTAAACAAATTTATACGTGTTTTATTGTCTTTTGATAAAGAAATAGGGCGGTTTTACAAAGCAAAAAGATAAGTATTTGTACAAAGATGATGGCCGCTCCCGATGGAACATTCAAATAATAGGATAAAAATAAACCGGAAATACAGCCGGCAATTCCCAATCCAATGGAATACAGAATGATTTTTTGCATTCGGGAAGTAAACAAATTGGCCGTCATTTGCGGAACCGTTAATAAAGACATGAGTAACATAATTCCTATCAAGCGGATAGATGAAACGATTGTCACTGCGATGGCCAACATCATCAAATGTTCGATCAAAGCTACTTTTACGCCTTGTGTTTTAGCAAATTCCGAATCAAAAGCGGTATAGAGAATCGGTTTAAAAAAAATGACAAAAAGAATTGACAACAGAGCCGCCAACGCTCCGGCAAATTCAATATCCGAAAGCGTGATTGTCAGAATATTCCCGAATAAATAGGCCGATATGTTCGGCGAATATCCCGGAGTCAAAAAAATACAAATAACTCCCAAAGCCATTCCCAATGCCCAAAAAGCGGCAATAGCGGAATCTTCTCTTACATCCTGTCTTTTCGAAAGCCATTCTACGCCGAAAGCCGAAGCTATCGAAAACGCCAAAGCCGATAAGATGGGGGAAATTCCCAAGTAAAATCCCAAACCTAATCCTCCGAAAGAAGCATGCGTAATCCCTCCGCTGATGAAAACCAAACGGCGCGATACAATGTATGATCCTACCATTCCGCAAGATATGCATGTAAATATACTCCCTATCAACGCATTGCGAAAAAAGGTAAATTGCAGTAAATCCATTGGGAGGCAAAAATACAATAATGTAATCAATTATGCAAGCAACTGCTTTTCGCTTCTGAAAAAAAGTGTAACTTTGTGCAATAATTTAATTTTATAACATCGTAACTTTCGAGTTTGACGCAGCCGAGAAAATGGAAGCCGATATTTTACAAGCATTGAATAACTTATAAATATTTACATATATGAAGCGATTCGTTTTTCTTACATCATTTCTGTTTTTTTGCCTTATTGCTTTTTCTCAGTCAGATGCGGGGATTGTATGCAACTATGGCTTTACGTTTGAAATCAGTACTCAAAAAAATTGGGGCTATCACCAACCCGTTGTTTTGAGTGCTACCCCCGATTCTCCGGCTGAAACCGCAGGGCTGCGTGTCAATGATATCATTGAAAAAATCAATGAAAAGCCCACAGCCGATGAAAACATCGAAACGATTATCTCTCGACTGCAAGATTCGAGTGATCAAATTCAATTGACCGTCAGCAATTTGAAAGGGAGTCAACAAATTCGAACCGTAAAAAGGATTTGTCGTCTGAATAATTCGCTCTCGGAAAAAGATTTAGTAAGTATTTATTCGTTCTACAGCTTGGAAGATGCACAAACCCGGGCTTTTGCTTGTCCGTTCAAGACAACAATCAATCCGGAATGCAATTTGATTCAATATGCCTCTTTCGGTTTTGCGGCTCCGGATCCGAATAATCCGGCATTGGAAAAGACCATTAACGACGCTATTCGAAAAACTTTGGAGCAAAAGGGACTAAAATATTCCGAAAGAAATCCCGATTTGATTGTTCAAACCTATTATTCTCAAGCAAGTAATCCGAATTTTCGAAACAATCCTCAAGCCGATAAATTTCCGGTAGTTCATCGCTATAATATTCAAACCGGTTCGATGGAGAAATTACCCATATATTATAATCCTTTGATTCATACGGATCAAGCCCGGTATTTTTTGAAGTTGGGTATTCGGCTGGTTGACAATAAAAAAGGAAATAATGTAGCGGTATGGGAATGTGAAGCCGATGAGCTTTTACAATCCGATTATTCGCTTGCCGATTATGCCGAACTTCATATTCCGTTGATGTTCATGCAATATCCTTATCCGAAAACGAAGGAAACTGCCGAATTTTATTACGGTCGCTTCAAGTACAATTATACAGGTATTCATTACAATATGAATAATTTGAAAGAAATTACGGAAGTAGATCCTTCGTCGCCGGCGGCTAAAGCTGGAATCCAAGCCGGCGATATCATAGAAAAAATCAACGGAATTAAATTTGTCAATAATACCAAATCGGCGGATAATAATTACAAACAATTTATCTATAAAACCTTATCGCTCCGCGATCCGGCTACGCAATTCACCAATGCGGAAGGATTTACCCGATGTATGTACTGGGATAAAATGAAATATGCCTTGGTACAAGATGAGTTTAAGAACCCGGAATTTTCAACGGTTTTCTCTTACTTGTTTTATTTTGAACCGTATATCAATTTATCGGGTACAAATATTGTTACTTTCAGTATTCTGCGCGAAAAACAAAAAGAAGAAATCAAAGTAAAACCGATGATTTCTTCTCAAGAAGTATTTGAAAACAGATAAAAGCCCATGAAAAACGACAGTGACAAATAACGAGCGCCTGTCTTAGGTTTCTCGTTATTTGTCAACAATCTTGAACTTATTTCAGAGTTCCGTCTTGCGCTTCCTGAATCATTTTAGTATTAGGAAGAATAAAAATTTCAACTCGACGGTTTAAAGCCTTCCCGGCTGAGGTACTGTTGTCGGCAATCGGTTGAGAAGAGCCGAAACCTTCCGCCGCCATACGGGAACTTGAAATTCCTTGTCCAACCAAGAAACCTTGAACAGACGCCGCCCTTTCCATAGAAAGAGGAACGTTAATCTTGTCGTTTCCGGAACTGTCCGTATGACCGAAAATTTGAACATCAGTATCAGGGTTAGCTTTCAAGGAATTGGCAAATTGAGTTAGAGCGGATTGGGAGGTTTGATTCAAAGTACTTGAATTGACGGCAAAAAGAATACCCGAATCAAACGTAACTTTGATGGCTTGTCCATCGTTTACGGATTCGACTTGAGCATTCGGAATCGTCTCCAATTCTTTCTTTTGTTTGTCCATTTTGTTGCCGATCAAAGCGCCGGCAGCACCTCCGACTACAGCGCCTATTCCGGCGCCCCAGGCAGCGCCTTTGCCGCCTTTAATTAATGCGCCGATCCCGGCGCCCGCAGCTGCGCCGCCTCCGGCGCCCACAGCTGTTCCTTTTACTGTATTGCTTGCGTTACACCCTGAGAACACAATAGCAATACAAAGCATCAAACTTGCGAATAAATTTACTTTGTTCATCGTAATAGTTTGTATAAAATTGTACAATGAAAATAATAGCAAATATTGTACCAAAGTATCAATATACCATTTAAAATATTAAAATTTTTGTAATGTCAAATTTAGTCTCCCACATCCAAAGTATTTATATATGCTTCTTCTGCACGCAATACCATTAAAATATCGTCCGGGAGAAAATTTCCGATTGCATCTTTTCGAGCTTCTTGAACAATGAACGTAATTAACTCTTTTTCTTCTTTTTCCTCATCATCTTCATCCAAATAATCATTTTTTTCATAAAACTCGCAAATAAGATCCAGAATATAATAAAGCGTATCTTCCGAGAACTTTTCTTTTAAATCTTGCGGAAGATAATTGTGGATAAACTCCACAGCGACGTCGTCGTCATATTCGAACGTTTCATTTTGATTGCTCATAACTGTTTTTCCTCCTTCATTTTATTTTATTCTACATTCTTGCTTTCGTCATTTCCTTTTTCATCCGATTCTTGCTTTTCTTCTTCTTCAAATTCAGTTAACCCGTAATTAACCAGTAAATTATACCAATTCATCACTTTCTTTATGTCGGAAGGATAAACCCGATCCCGATCAAAATCAGGTACCACTTGAGAAAAATAGGTTCTCAATTCCTCCGGAGTAATTGCCGGAGAAAAAGAAATTATTTTGCCGTTTTCTTTTTGTTTAATGGACTGCAATATCTGAGCCAGACGCACATCGCCGCTCTCGGCATACATGGTAATATCTCCCAATGAGACTACTTTATCTCTCGAATAAACAGGAATTCGTTTTTGGTCAATTAACGATTCCGCAACAAAAATATTTTTCCCTTTGGAAATCAATTTGAAAAGACCGGGTTTTCCCGAAATGGATAAAATTTCTTTTAACATAATCTGTTTTTTTAGGATTTTACAATGCAAAAGTAGAAAAAATTGTTGACAAACAGAACAGGCAAAATATTATTTTAAGCGCCGGCGGGAAAGTCCGTAAAACTTCTATCCGAATAACCCCGTGTAAGCGAAACGCAGCTCGAGGTAATTTGCATGAAAGCAGGAAGCAATCCTCCGATCAAATTATTGCAAAATGCGCCAAAGTGCGTTAAAAATTTTTTTATTAATTTATTAAATGTAATTTTGTATGAAAAAAATTAATTTGAAGCTAATGGAATTCCTATGTGTTGGCGTTATACAGGCTAAATTTTATTAACAAAAAGGTATTCTTGAAATTGTTTCAAGAACGCCTTTGTAATTTATAAAACTATTATGAGTAAAAAAATTTTTTTTGTCTGTTTTCTTTCGTGTATCTGTTTTGTTTCATATTCACAAGAGAACAAAACGAATATTATTCAATTGGATCTGGAAACAAACGATTATATAGAATTAATATTAAGGATACAATGCCATAATAAGCCTAATCCTGATTATGATATGTATATTAACGGCTTTCGAAACGATAATTTTTGGACTTTTACCTATCCGGATTCCTTGTATGATAAGAGCTTCTCTTTTACGATTCAAGAACCTACACATATTGATACTCTTACACGATATATCAGTTTTAAATATATTTGTAATAACGATACAATAGCGGGTCCGGAAAGTTTATCCTTTGCCAATAAGGGTACTACAACAATTAATGCTACTTATTTACAAACGGATACATTTCCGAATATTCTTACACGTGAGAAAAACGGGAATTTTATTTTCAAAACAAATTTGGTTGATTTCTATTTATTGACATCTTACCGAGATAAAGAATTATTATCTTCAATAGAAGCTATACGCAGTAGCTTTTTTTGGTATGATGCCGACTCTTCTCGATATGATACAGAAATGGACAAGTACATTAATTTAGTGAAAAAATATCCGGACTCCCATTTTTTGATTGAAATGTTAAATTCATGTTCCTATATTTTTAAATCAAAAGAAGATGTTCAAAAACTATTTGATTGTTTCTCTCAAGATAACAAAAATTCTTATTACGGGAAAAGAATTAATCAATATTTAATGGATAATCATTTCAAAAACAGTATATTAAAAGCATGGGATACGGGTGAAAGCGAAGCGATAGTCATAGATTCGTTAAAATATAATTTAATTATATTTTCAGCCTCTTGGTGTGCGCCTTGTATTGAAGAAATTCCTGTATTAAAAAAAATTTACGAAGATTTATCCGATAAATTGGATATGACGTATGTTTCTATTGATGAATTAAACACGGTAGATAAATGGCAACAGTTAATGAAAAAAGAAAATATACCGTGGAGAAGCGTTTTAGCCGTAGATAATATTAATAATATAAGAGAAAGGTATTATGTTCCGGGGGTTCCTTATTGTCTTTTCGTTCATACCGGCGGATTTATGGAACCGATTGATGTTCGAAGCACAACAGAATTAAACTATCTGTATAAGACTGTGCAAAAGGGAAAAAATTGAAAATAAGAAGATTAGAACCATTCAGATGATTGTCTGTGCGATGCGGATGTTATTTTCGGAAATATCCGTGCATTTATGACCGATGAATTGTTAAATGATGGAATACGCTATGGTTTCCCATGTATTTACCCGTATTAAATGTTAAAGTATGTAAAAAAAACGATTTTTCCCCGTTTTCTTCACTCTTGATGTTCATTTTGTTAAATAAAAGTAATACCTTTGAGACCGTTGTTTAAAATCATTATTTTTATTATAAAAATCTAAGTACTATGTCGAAGTCAATGAGTCGAAGGTCATTCCTTCAAAAAAGCGGAACAGCCGCTTTGGGATTAACAATTATCCCGAATATGGTTATGGGAAAAAGTTTTAGCGGTGTCGCTGCTCCAAGCGATAAATTAAACATTGCGGTAGTCGGTATCGGCGGTATGGGTAACGCCAATCTTAAAGCGGTAAGTCCTACGGAAAATATCGTTGCTCTCTGCGATGTGGACTGGAAATACGCTGCAAAAGTATTCAAAGAAAATCCGAATGCAAAGAAGTATTGGGACTGGCGTAAAATGTATGACGAAATGGGTAAATCCATTGATGCGGTTATCGTAGCTACCGCCGACCATACGCATGCTATTATTGCGTCCACGGCTATTACTATGGGTAAGCACGTGTATGTACAGAAACCGCTGACGCATTCCGTGTATGAATCCCGTTTATTAACCAAGCTGGCTGCCAAATACAAAGTGGCAACGCAGATGGGTAACCAAGGCAGTTCCGGACCCGGTGTACGCCAAGTCTGCGACTGGATATGGAACGGTGAAATAGGTGAAGTAAAACGGGTAGATACGTTCACCGATCGTCCTATTTGGCCGCAAGGTTTGAATACGCCTGCACAAGGGATGTGGGTTCCCGACACATTGAACTGGGATCTTTTTACCGGTCCTGCCAAATTAGTTCCTTACAATGAAATATATCACCCGTGGAATTGGCGCGGATGGTGGAATTACGGTACCGGAGCTCTCGGCGATATGGCTTGCCACATTATGCACCCGATTTTCAAAGGTTTACAATTGGGTTATCCGACCAAAGTACAAGGAAGTTCCACATTGTTGCTTACCGATTGCGCTCCTACCGCACAAACCATACGCTACACCTTCCCGGCACGCAATATACCTAAAATCGCAAAAGTTAAATTTCCCGAAGTGGAAGTTCATTGGTACGACGGCGGTATCAAACCGGTGATGCCTCAAGGTTGGCCGGCAGGTAAGAATATGAACGATGCAGGCGGAGCGGCTATTTTCTACGGAACCAAAGACACATTGATTTGCGGATGCTACGGTGTGAATCCGTGGTTGCTTTCGGGCCGTAAACCGATAGTACCCAAGACGCAACGTGAAGTGACCCTAAGCCATGAAATGGATTGGGTACGCGCTTGTAAAGAAAATCCCGAATCACGCGTTGAGACGGCTTCCAATTTCAGCGAAGCAGGTCCTTTCAACGAAATGGTAGTCATGGGCGTATTGGCTGTTCGTTTACAATCTCTGAACAAAGAACTGGAATGGGATGGCGCTAATATGCAATTCAACAACATTTCGGACAGCGACAAATTCAAAATGACGGTTTCCGATGATTTCAAAATAGTGGATGGAGATCCTAAATTCGATAAGACTACGATTGATATTGACGCGAAGCCGTTTGCTCAAGAGTTAATCAAGCATACTTACCGGGATGGATGGAAATTACCGGATATGCCGTTATGAACAAAGTAAATTCAGAGAAATTATTTATAATATTAACTATTTAAAAAATATATGAAAAAAGTTAGTTATTTTTTAGCAGTTGTCGCGGTAGCAGGTTTATTTGCCGCATGCACCCAAAAGAAAGCAGCGCAACCCGTTGCTGAAGTAAAACCCGAAGTAGCGATTGATCCGAAATTGGTTGCGGAAGGCCCTTATGAAAAGCTCATTAAATCAGCCACAGATACCACTCTGGCGTATGTTTTAATTGAGAAACCTCAAGTAAATCTGGATGACTTTGCCAAAGACAAAGACGGTTTTATAACGTTATTTGACGGAACCACATTCAAAGGGTGGAGAGGCTATGATCAAGATACTGTTCCCGGCAGATGGACGATTGACAATGGAGCAATTAAATTTACGGGAAGCGGAGAAGGAGAAGCCCAGAAAACAGATGGTGGAGACTTGATTTTTGGTCATAAATTCAAAAACTTTGAATTGACTTTTGATTGGAAAGTTGCTAAAGGAAGTAATTCGGGTGTTTTTGTTTTAGCTCGCGAAATAAAAGGAGAACCGATTTATATTTCGTCGCCCGAATACCAGATTTTGGACAATGTGAATCATGCCGATGCCAAGCAAGGTGAAAACGGAAATCGTCAATCGGCTTCTTTGTATGATATGATTCCGGCCAATCCGCAAAATGCGAAACCTTTTGGAGAGTGGAACAAAGGCAGTATTATAGTTTACCAAGGCTCGGTATTCTACAAACAAAACGGTAAAACGGTAGTTGAATATCATCTGTGGACTCCGCAATGGACCGACCTGCTGCAAAAGAGTAAATTCAGCAAAGATAAATGGCCTTTGGCTTTTGAATTGTTGAACAACTGCGGCGGCGACGAACGCGAAGGTTATATCGGATTCCAAGATCATAACAACGATGTTTGGTTCAAAAACATTAAAATTAAGATAACGGAGTGATAAAATTCCGTGGTATTCTTTGATAATGCTGGATGAATTAAGCAATTCATCCAGCATTTTTTATATCACTTTTATATCGGCAGCGTCCACTCTCGCTGTGCGTAACATCATTTTATTTTTGCCATTCCCGAGTTGAATTGTACAAGTTTTTCCCAATTTATCTCTCCGTTATCATTACAATAATCATTGGAAAATTGTCTGGTGAACTTGTTAATCATTTGAGTATATGATTTTAGAAATTCTTCGTTCCGCTCGCGTGCATTATGTCCTAACGGTTCAATGAGGTCAATGTAAAGATTTTCGTTCCCTGAAATAAATGACCAAAATTTTTGTCCGCAATATTTAAAATAATCTCCTTTATCGAAATTATTATCAACTCCGTAGCAACAACCGTTTATTGCTGTAATATTTAGTTGAGAATTACTTGTCCTTAAAGTCTTTTTGGCTGTTTTAAAATCGGAAACCATTTTGGCAATTTGACTGCTATTCCCCCAATTGGGACCTGACTTTATTGTAATAATATATCTCACGCCATCTTTGTCAAACTCAAGGTCAATATTCGGAATTCCTGATTTTCGTCCGTCATAAACTTTTTCGTTGATGAAAATGGCTAATCCTTCCAGCCAATCGCCGAAAATTGTTTCTTCGTTAGAAGAAATATGAGCATCAACAATACCTTTGATAATCTGTTCGGAAGTCATTGTGTGTTTTGCTTTAAATAGGTAAGGATTTTTACGTTTCAAGATTTTGTTTAATTTCAAATTATCCAAACTTCTTATTCGTTTTTCATGAAATACGCTGATATTTGCTTCAACGTATTGCGTAACGTCTTTTATGTTTAGCTGTTTCATATTTCCGGTGCAGGTTCCATTAAATAATATTCTATCGGGGCAAATTGTCGCTTGACTTCTTCGTAATATTCGGGAACAATTTCTATTCCTATTGAATTTCTTTTCATTTGATTAGCAACTTCTATCGTTGTTCCTGAACCCATAAACGGGTCTAATACTGTATCGTTTTCTTGTGTAAATAGCTTAATAAACCATTCGGGCAATTCTTTCGGAAAAGCGGCGCTGTGATTTTTATTGTTACATTCTGTGGCTAAATGAACTACATTCGTAGGATACACAGTTTCTTTTCCAACCCAATTGGACACATTTTTACCAAATCCGCTACCGTTTTTTGCATTATCCCGAATTTTATCCGTTTCACTCAAATTTTTCAACCGGTCTTTAGCCCAATCGCCTATAGGTATTTTAACAGCGTCTTGATACATATTAAATTTTTTTCCCTTATTGAACTGCAAAAGCCTTTCCCATGCATCGCGAAAACGATTTGACCATTTGCCGGGAAAACAGTTTTTTTTGTGCCAAATAAACTCTTCCGTCCAAAGCCAACCTTGTTTTCTCATTCCGAGAATAAGTTCCATTACATACGTACTTCGTTCTCCGTTAACTACTTTCTCTTTTATATTCAAAATGAATGTTCCCGTAGGTTTCAAAACGCGAAGAAGTTCTTTGGAGATAGGCAAAAACCATTCGACGTATTCATCAACGCTTACGCCACCGTATGTTGACTGTCTTTGGTCGGCGTACGGAGGTGATGTCACAATTAAATCTACGGAACTATCGGGAATTTTTATTAATTCTTTTCGACAATCTCCCAAATATAGATCTGTTTTTAATTCCATATTATTCAAAAAGAAGATTTTATTTTCATGAACATCTGCGCTTTTATTTAATTATGCAAATTTACATGAAATTTTCGAATTATATACCGGAGGTTCCGAATAACGGAGTATAAAAATTATAATAAATTGAAAGTTGCAAAGTTCGAGACATTGCTTTAGTATCTCTAAGCTCTTACCTCATCACTTATTTATTTCCTTTTTGAATAAAAATCATTACCTTTGTGCCGTTTTTAAATTTTAGTTATGAATAAGCGATTTGCCGAATACAATAAATTAGATTTATCCGGTATTAATCAAGAGATTTTGAAACGTTGGGAAGACGAGGATATTTTCCGGAAAAGTATAGCAATCAGAGAGAATGCTCCTTCTTTTATTTTTTATGAAGGTCCTCCTTCCGCTAACGGGATGCCGGGAATCCATCATGTGATTGCTCGATGCATCAAGGATATTTTCTGCCGTTATAAGACCATGAAAGGTTTCCGGGTGAACCGGAAAGCCGGGTGGGATACGCATGGGCTTCCGGTAGAATTAGGCGTTGAAAAAGCGCTGAATATTACAAAGGAAGATATCGGGAAGAAAATCTCTGTGGAAGAATATAATGCCGCTTGCCGAAAAGATGTAATGAAATATACCAAAGAATGGGAAGATTTAACTCATAAAATGGGATATTGGGTGGATATGGACGATCCGTATATTACCTACGATAACCGCTACATCGAAACGCTGTGGTATTTACTGAAACAACTATACAATAAAGGTTTGCTATATAAGGGTTATACGATACAACCTTATTCTCCCGCCGCCGGAACCGGACTGAGTACGCATGAACTCAATCAGCCGGGATGTTACCGGGATGTAAAAGATACCACTTGCGTTGCGCAATTCAAAATCAAAAATCCGTTGCCCGGAATGGCCGACTTCGGTGAGGCTTTTTTCTTGGCGTGGACAACGACTCCATGGACTTTACCTTCCAATACGGCGCTTTGCGTCGGACCGAATATTGAATATGTTGCGGTTCAATCGTTCAATCCTTATACCGGAAATCCGCTGACGGTTGTTTTGGCAAAAGATTTGGTATCGGCGCATTTCAATCCTAAAGCGGCCGATTTGGATTTGAATACCTATAAAACCGGAGATAAGTTGATCCCTTATAAAGCGGTTCATTCTTGGAAGGGATCGGAATTGGAAGGAATCGAATACGAACAACTGATTCCTTGGGTTAACCCCGGAGAAGGCGCGTTTCGCGTAATTACCGGCGATTTTGTAACTACAGAAGAAGGTACGGGAATTGTTCACATCGCTCCCACTTTCGGAGCCGACGACGACCGTGTTGCGCGCGCCAACGGCGTTCCTCCTTTAATGTTGATTGATAAAGACGGAAACCGTCGCCCGATGGTTGATTTGACCGGGAAATTCTTCGCTTTAGCCGATTTGGATTCCGATTTTCTTCAATCATCGGTGAATACTTCGCTTTATTCGGAATATGCGGGACGATACGTAAAAAACGATTACCTGCCGGAAGGAGCCGAAAATCAAGAAACGACTTTAGATATTGATCTCGCCGTGATGCTGAAACAGCAAAACCGTGCATTCAAAATCGAAAAACATACGCACAATTATCCGCACTGCTGGCGTACCGATAAACCGATATTGTATTATCCTCTTGACAGTTGGTTCATTCGCACCACCGCTTGTAAAGAGCGCATGTGCGAATTGAACGATACGATTAATTGGAAACCGCAATCAACAGGAACCGGACGTTTCGGTAAATGGCTGGAAAATTTGCAGGATTGGAATCTGTCGCGTTCACGTTATTGGGGAACGCCGCTTCCGATTTGGCGTACCGAAGACGGTACGGAAGAAATATGCATCGGCTCGGTCGAAGAACTGATTAACGAAATTAATCGCTCTGTCGAAAAAGGATTTATGAAAGCCAATCCTTTTAAAAAAGTAAAACCGGGCGATTATTCAGCCGGAAATTATTCCGTAGAAAATATAGATTTACATCGTCCCTACGTGGATCGGATTGTATTGGTTTCTCCGTCGGGCAAGCCCATGAAACGTGAATCGGATTTGATTGACGTCTGGTTTGATTCGGGCGCAATGCCCTACGCTCAAATCCATTATCCGTTTGAAAATAAAGCCGCTTTTGATTCGGGCGATTGTTTTCCGGCCGATTTCATTGCCGAAGGAGTGGACCAGACGCGAGGATGGTTTTTTACTTTACATGCCATTGCCGTTATGGTTTTCGATAGCGTTTCGTTCAAAAATGTAGTTTCCAACGGATTGATTTTAGATAAAAACGGGAATAAAATGTCGAAACGCTTGGGGAATGCTGTAGATCCGTTTGAAACAATGGCGATTCACGGTTGCGACCCTTTACGTTGGTACTTGATTACCAACGCAAGCCCGTGGGACAATTTGAAATTCGATTCGGAAGGAATTGAGGAAGTGAAACGAAAATATTTCGGAACGCTTTACAATACTTATTCTTTCTTTGCTTTGTATGCCAATGTGGACGGATTCACCGGAAATGAAACGGAAGTCCCTTTGGAAAAACGACCCGAAATTGATCGTTGGATTTTATCCTTATTAAATACATTGATTAAAGAAACCGATGAGTATTACGATAATTATGAACCGACCAAAGCCGGACGGGCCGTCAGCGATTTTGTCAACGACCATTTGAGTAACTGGTATGTTCGTTTGAACCGGAAACGTTTCTGGGGCGGAGAAATGAATGCTAATAAATTGTCGGCCTATCAGACGTTATATACCTGTTTGAAAACGGTTGCTCAATTGATGGCGCCGATTTCACCGTTCTATGCGGATAAACTTTACATGGATTTGCTTGCGACCGACCGGGAAGGAATATCGGTGCACTTATCGGATTTTCCTTTGGTGAATGAAAAAATGATTGACAAGGGCTTAGAAGAAAGAATGCAGATAGCACAACAAATTTCTTCCTTGGTGTTGGCATTGCGGCGAAAAGTAAATATCAAAGTACGGCAACCGCTTACATCCATTATGGTACCGGTTTTAGACGAAAGTCAGAAAAAAGCCATTCAAGCCGTTCAATCGTTGATTCTGAACGAAGTTAATGTCAAAGCGCTGAATTATGTTGATAATACGACGGAAATTTTGGTTAAACGAGTCAAACCCGATTTCAAAAAATTAGGTCCGCGCTACGGAAAAATCATGAAAGATTTGGCCGTCGCAATTGCCTCTTTGTCGCAACAAGACATTGCAACTTTAGAAACAACCGGAAATCTTTCAATTCCGGTGAATGGTCAGACGGCGGAAATTACAACCGATGATGTGGAAATTTTTTCGGAAGATATTCCGGGATGGTTGGTTGCCAATGACGGAAAATTGACTGTAGCGTTGGATATTACGGTCACCGACGAATTGAAGAAAGAAGGAATTGCACGCGAACTGATCAATCGCATTCAAAACTTGCGGAAATCCTACGGATTTGAAATTACGGATAAAATACAAGTAGCCATTCAATCGGATACACGCATCAATGATGCGGTGAAAGAATTTAAACAATACATTGCCAACCAAGTACTTGCCAAAGAGATTCTTTTAACGGATCTGACGGAGGGAGAAGCCATTGATTTAGATGACAATTTTCAATTATTTGTACAAATCGAACGATTATAACAGAAGAAAATGAAATCATTTGTCATTTCGGAATAAAAATAGTATTTTTGGAGTTTTATCTTTTATAAATATATCGTACAATGAATGAAAAAACAAAATATTCGGATGCCGAATTAGAAGAATTTCGTGTTATCATAATGGATAAGTTGGATGCAGCCAAGCGCGATTATGAATTACTCAAGGCGTCCATTATGAATGCCGATGGAAACGATGTAACCGATACGTCCCCTACTTTCAAAGTGTTGGAAGAAGGAGCCTCCACTTTATCGAAAGAAGAAGCCGGCCGTTTGGCGCAGCGTCAAATGAAATTCATTCAGAGCTTACAAGCCGCGTTGATTCGCATTGAAAACAAAACCTATGGAATTTGTCGCGAAACGGGTAAATTAATTCCCAAAGAAAGACTTCGCGCTGTTCCTCACGCCACTTTAAGCATCGAGGCCAAACAGGGTCAAAAACAATGACGGCATCAAAGAAAGCATTTGGAGCAATTGCGGTAATCCTGCTGATTCTTCTGGCAGACCAGATCATTAAGATCTGGGTCAAGACTCATTTGGCATTGGGCGAAGATATTCGGATAGCCGATTGGTTTCATATTCGGTTCATTGAAAATGAAGGAATGGCTATGGGGATTAAAGTGTTCGGAAAACTGTTTCTGACCGTTTTCAGGGTAATTGCTTCTGTTGTAATTGCTTATTATTTATACGCGCTTATCCGGAATAAATTCAAGACAGGCTATATTCTTTTGGTTTCGATGATTTTTGCCGGCGCTGTGGGAAACATTATAGACAGCGTGTTTTACGGCGTTATTTTCAGTGAAAGTACCCCTATGCATGTCGCAATGCTTTTCCCGCCGGAAGGAGGATATGCCGGTTGGCTGCACGGCGAAGTAGTGGACATGTTTTACTTTCCGTTCTTTAGCTTTACATGGCCGGCTTGGATGCCGGGAATAGGCGGTAGTGATTTTGAGTTCTTTCGTTATATTTTCAATGTCGCCGACGCTTCTATCAGTGTCGGAATCGTTGTATTGTTATTGTTTTTTAGGAAAACATTGTCATTGAGCTTTGAAAAACAGGAAATTGAAAGTTAATCCGATCATTCCGATTCTTTTTTTGGCGTTTTTTATTTTTGCTTGCAGCAGTCGTCCTTCGTATGTCCTTTCCGAAAAAAAAATGGAGAAGGTATTGTATGATGTTTATTTAGCCGAAGCGGAAATCAACACGGACTACGCTGCTTTTTCTTCCGATTCGGTTCGTAAACAAGAATTACTAAATTCCGTTTTGAAAAAACACAAAATCACGGAAGCCGTTTTGGATACTTCTTTGGTATGGTATTCCGGACATTTAGATAAATATTTCAAAATCCATGAAAATCTGAATAAACGCTATACCCAAGCATCTGAAAAATTAAAAAATATTGAAGAAACGACAACGAAATCGAATATAAATCCCGATCATTTGATTTTACCGGTGGAGAAAGAACGCTTTTTACTGAGGTCAAGTGATTTGCTTCACAATGCCTATATTTTTGAAGCCGATACGACATTGAGCCGATACGGCGGCGTTTACGAATTACAATTTAACGCATTGGGACTATCCGCTTCGCTTCATCCGGTGGCTACATTGTGTGTTCAATGCAGAGATACAACCTTTGTAAAACGCGATACAATTAATCAAAACGGTTTATTTATATCTTCCATTGATATTCCTCAAGGAAAACAAGCCCGAAAACTGTACGGTTCCATTTATTTTCCCGAAACCTATTCTCAAATGATGGTTTTCATTCACAATTTTACTTTGTCCTATTCTTTTCGTTCTCAAAGTGAGAAGAAGTTGACAAAAGAGTGAAAAATAAAATAAAGAGGAAAAAGAAACTGTTTCAATATCGTTCGTACTCAAAAAAAGTAAACGGATAGGAATTTTTTTCATCGGCCGGAAAGGTTTCTTGGTCGGTTTCCTTCCAATTATTCCAATCAAGTGACGGGAAAAATGTATCAGCTTCCGGAAAAGCGGCATGAATCCGGGTGATGTAGAGCTTGTCGGCAATCGGCAAAGCCTGCGCATAGATTTGAGCGCCGCCGGTAATAAAAACCTCCGTTTCGTTACCGGATTTCAGAAGAGCGTAATCCAAAGACGAATAAACTTCGGCGCCTTCAACGACTAACGCTTTATTTCGGCTGATGATTATATTTCGCCGGTTGGGGAGCGGTCCGTTCGGCAACGATTCGAACGTTTTACGACCCATGATAACCGTATGACCCGACGTGATTGCTTTGAAGCGCTTCAAGTCGGAAGGCAACCGACACAACAACCGGTTGTCTTTTCCGATTTCGTTATTTTTTCCGAGAACTGCGATAAGAGATAGAATCATACGGATACGGTTCCTTTAATGTGCGGATAGGGATTATATCCTTCCAATTCAAAATCTTCGTAGCGAAAATCGAAAATCGTTTTGACTTCTGGATTGATTTTCATCACCGGCAACGGACGCGGCTCGCGAGATAATTGCAGTTTTACCTGCTCCAAATGATTCATATAAATATGAGCATCGCCTAAAGTGTGTACAAAATCGCCGGGTTGAAAACCGGTGACCTGCGCCATCATTTGCAGTAACAGCGCATATGAAGCAATGTTGAACGGAACTCCCAAAAAAATGTCTGCGCTTCGCTGATACAATTGCAGGGAAAGTTTTCCTTCCGCTACGTAAAACTGAAAAAGGCAGTGGCAAGGAGGCAGTTTCATGGACGGAATTGCAGCCACATTCCACGCATTGACAATGATTCGGCGCGAGTCGGGATTGTTCTTAAGCAAATCAATCGCTTGGCTTATCTGATCAATGGTTCCGCCCGAATAATCGGGCCAAGAACGCCATTGAGAACCGTAAATCGGGCCTAAATCGCCGTTTTCATCCGCCCATTCGTTCCATATCCGCACATCGTGTTCGTTCAAATAGCGAATGTTGGTATCTCCTTTCAAGAACCAAAGCAATTCGTAAATAATGGATTTCAAGTGCAATTTTTTGGTTGTCAAAACGGGAAATCCTTCGGATAAATTAAAGCGCATCTGGTGGCCGAATATACTGATTGTTCCCGTTCCGGTCCGATCTCCTTTTTTTACGCCTTCGGAAAGCGTCCGATTTAATAAATTCAGATACTGTATCATGGTACGGTTGTTTTTCTGATTTGACTGAAACAGAAGAAAAACAATGCTAACGAAGCGATGGCAAGCCACCACGTGGAGCCGGTACCGATCGCATCAATTTTTTGCATTTCATCCGGCGTATTCCGAAATGAGTAATACATACCGACGCTTATAAAATTATTGATAAAATGCGCCAATACGGGAATCCAGATTGTTTTCGTATAATACATCAGGTAACCTAACCAAGCGCCCAAAAGCATCCGCGTAATAAAGCCGTAAAACTGAAGATGAATAGCGCTGAATAAGATAGCGACTGTCCAAACTGCAAGGTGCGGATTTCGGACAGCTTTTTCGAGAAACGTTTGTAATAAGCCTCGAAACATAAATTCTTCGCTTACGCCTGCTATTACGCATACAATCAAAATGTTGAATATAATTGTCGAAATATTTTTCGTGTCGAGTATCAAATCGGTCACTCGTTCTGCTGCGGCTTCCGATTCTTTTATCCAATTTTCCAAGCCTTTAAGCGATTCCGGAAATACCATTTGTTGATTAAGGAAATAAGTCCAATTAAGAAAAGGAACGACTACAATCATGCTGATTACCGTCCAAACAGCTACCGATAATCGGATCGGTTGATCAATCCGAAGGTATTCTTTATAATTATCGCTGAACAGCCAAGCGCAAATAACGGCCGGAAGCAGGAAGATCCCCAACGTTTGCAGGAATTGTATTCCTCGTATTAAATCCGGATAATCGAATAAATTTTGCTGAATCGTTATGATTATTTCCGGAGATATACCGAATTTAGAAATAATCAATAGAGACGCAAGAAATATGGAAAAAAGAAAACCAAAGGCGATGACTGCCAAAATCATCAAAAGTTGTACAAATACCGAAGCGTTTTTAAATGCAGCTTTCAGAAACATCAGTTTTAAGTTTTTATGTTAAAATAATTCATAATTCATAATTCATAATTACTCCGTGTCTCTGTCCGAAAAGTATTTTCGAAATTGATTCCGTTCGTGCAAGGAAGGGTCTGCCAAACAAGCCGTATTCAATTTGCCTTTAAATTCCCCGACGGAACGGAAATTCATGAGGTTCATCCATTCTTCTATTCCACGCTTCATGACTGAAATAATTTCATTTCCATGCAAATAAACCGTACTGCATATTTCAGCTGCCGAGGCTCCGCTGAGAATACATTTGATAATGCCTTCCCAATCATGAATTCCCGTGCAGGAGGCGAGGGACAGATCGGGATGTTTACTGCTGACAATGGGCGTCCATCGCAACGTATCCGCAATATCCGTGCTGGAACTGAAAACATCTCCGGAGTGAATCTGCAAGCGGTGAATATCAATATCCGGTTGGTAGAATCGGTTGAACAAAACGAGTCCGTTAGCGCCTGCCGCTTGTAAATCGGTAGCTAATTGTACGATATGACTGAAGTATTTACTGATTTTTACAATGATCGGAATCGAAATCAATGCCTTCACTTTTTCGGTAATCTGCAAATAAATTCGTTCAAGAAAATTGGTATAACCCTTATTTTCGGTGGACAAAGCGAAAATATTCAACTCGATTGCATCCGCGCCGGCCATTTCCACTTGCCGAACAAAATTGATCCAATTCCCTGCTTTGTGGCAGATGACGCTGGCAATTACCGGAATGTGGCATCGTTTTTTTGTTTCTTGGATTAATTGCAGATAATCGGCAATTTGTATGCTTTTTTTAATATTTCGGTTTGTCTCGTCGGTTTCCGAAGAGAAAGTTTGTGCAGGCTGATTGGTCTGTATTTCAATTTGCTCTTCATATATGGATTGTAAAATGATTGCTCCCGCTCCGGCTTTTTCAAGCTCTTTATTTTTTTCCGGCGTGCCGGTTAAACCCGAACTCGCGATAATAATCGGATTAGGTAAATTTAAGCCGGCAAATTTAGTCTCTAATAAGTTCGTCATACAAATTCGATGAATGATTATGAATGCAAAGCTATTAAATTTTATAGATATATACTAATTTTTGTGTTTTTTTAACGAGGCCCGAACAGTTTACTTCCGATGCGAATCATCGTACTTCCTTCATTCACAGCTATCGGATAATCGTCGCTCATGCCGCAGGATAATTCGCAAAATGAATCGTTGTCCGCAAAATAATCGTTTTTCAGCTGTTGAAAAAAACAGCGAAGCCGGTGAAATTCGTTTCGAATTTGAGTGGAATTATCGGTCAATGTCGCCATCCCCATTAAACCGGCGATATCCAAATTTGTCATTGAACCCAATACGCCGCTTTTCAATAAATCCGCCGCTTCGTCGTATGAAAATCCGAATTTTTGTTCTTCTTGCGCAATATGAATTTGAAGGAACACCCGTATTTTTCGATTGCATTTGTTTGCTTCTTTATTTACCGTTTCCGCTATTTTCAAGCTGTCTATACTTTGGATGGCGTGAATAAACGGAGCAATGTATTTAACTTTGTTGACTTGCAAATGTCCGATAAAATGCCATTCGATGTCTTTGGGTAAATGCTCGTATTTCGGGAGCAGTTCCTGCACACGGTTTTCTCCGAAAATCCGTTGTCCGGCCCGGTAGGCTTCCATGATTACGGATTCGGGATGAAATTTGGAAACGGCAAGGATGCGAACATTTTCCGGCAATTCACTTTTCAGTCGCTCAAGTTTTTCTGCAATATCCATTGATTACTCTTTGGGTTTAGGCGAAAACGGGAAAATATCTGCAATCAATGTTTCGGAAACGGAAGCGATAACGTAATCGGCTAATGTTCCTTTCATTCCGTTCTCCAAAACGGCGATAGCTTCTTTAATGTCCGACGCTTGCGCCAACATTTGCGCTGCCGTCTTTTTTTCCGCACCGCTTTTTTCATCCAAACTGATGAAAAAAACTTTGAATTTATAGTACCGATCGCCGGTTTCGTTAAAAAACAATTCTGCAATCCGCGCCCGTTTAATATCCGCCACCATAAATTCGCCGCTGATAAACGGTTTCATCTCTTCGATTATTCGAGCTTCGGCTTCCGTAAAAGAAAGCGCATCAACCAAATAGGGTTCTGTTACTCTTTTCTGAACTCCGCTTTCCGTCATTTTCTCATACGAAACTTTGCATTCAAACCAATTCATTTTTTATTCTATTTTTATTATTATCATTTTAGGGACATCAAAGGTAATAAATTTCAAAATCGAATATATAATTTGTTCCGAATTTTTAATATCTTTGCGGCTAAATAGGGTAACCGGAACGGCAAGAATCAAGCCGAAATAATAACATTAGTTTTTAAATTGACTTTTAACAGACGAGTTGAAGTAATGAACAAACAAAAAGTATTAACCATGTCTATCTTGCTTTTAGCGTTTACTTATGTAAAAGGGCAAGATAGAATCATTACAACACAAAAAGATACGATTTTTTGTAAAATTGTATCCATATCGTTAAACTATATAAGATATGAACAAAAAGACGATAACCGGACGACGGTAGAAAATTCCATCCCTTTGAAACAAGTGTACGAATATTCATTCGGCTTACGATCGCAAGAATCATATCCGCTTTCTCCGAAAAGAGAACAAACGACAACTTCTTTTCCGGTTTCTTCGAACGCTAAACAATCCGGTAAAAAACAATCGTCGGAACCTTTTCACCGGTGGAGAATCGGATTTCAAGGCGGCGGGTCTTATTTAATAAATTCTTTGGCTTCTTCGAGAGAAGCAATGAAAAACTTGGGATTGTCTCCGCGAGATCAAGCAAATGAATATTATAAACGACTCCGGAGCGGAATATCCGGCGGCGGAGATGTTTACTATTTGTTTACTAAATCATTCGGAGCGGGAGTGAAATATTCTTTCTTTACTTCTTCGGTCGAAATGAGCTATACCGCTATAGATAACAACTCCGATAATTCAATTTATTATTATGTGAGCGAGAAAGAACGATTCTATTTGAACTATGTCGGACCGTCGGCCTTTTTCCGGCAATGGATTGGCGGAAATCACCAATTCAGTTTGAATGGAGAATTATCGGTCGGCTGTATTTTCTACAGAGATAAAGCGCAATTTGACCCCTATCAGTACGTATTTACAAATCCGGAAACAAATAAAAAGCAATATAATGTTCTGAGAGAAAAAAATACTTTTAGCGGAACCTTTCAGTTATCCTTCGAATATTATCCCGTATCGTGGATATCCGTCGGAGCGGGGGGAGGAATCTATCCGTCTGTCTTCCGGTCTCTGAATATTTCCGATAATGATATGGCAAGCAGTAAGGAAAATTTAGGCAAAGGTCATTATTTAGATTTGTCTCGTATTGATTACTTTCTGGGCGTGCGTTTTTATTTTTAACTGATTCATAATTTTCATTGCCAATGAAAAATTTTATTCAATATATTTCACTCGGTTTTTTCTGTATAATTGTATTTTCTTGTAATAACGATTTTCTATCGAAAGTCCCGGAAATATCGTCTCTTACCGCTACTTCGGAAATCATTGTTTTGCCGAACGGGGAATCGAAAGATTATTCCGTCCGGGTGCCGACGGTTGGCGCTGCCGGCTTCAAGGTTGTGGAATTTCCCGATTGGTTAAACGTTTATACCAAATCGGGACAATTTTCGGACGATGTTGCAACCATCAATTGCGCCGCCTCTGTTCGGAATGAATTTTCGGGAACGGGCGTTTATAAGTCTTCTATCGTATTGAACATCGAAGGTTACGGAAATATTTTGATTCCCGTATCGTATGTTACCGAAGGAAATCCGGCGATTGAAGTCGAATCGAATTTAGCTTTTCAATACAGCGTTTATTACAACAACGGCAACGCCTCTTTAGTTATCAGAAATGGAGGAGAAGGCGTTTTATTGTGGTCATTCGCGGAAATGTCGGATTGGATTTCGGTTAATAATCCGGGAAAGATTTTTGATTCCACGAATAATTATACGTTTATGATTCTCCCGTTTGAAGAATCCGTAATTGATTTATCGTGCAGTATCGAATCATTCGTTTCGCCGGATGCGCAGGGGAAAATCGTGATCCGGAGTAATGACAAGAACAACGGCGAAACGACAATTAATGTTTCTTGCGACTTGGGGGATCCCATTTTAGGCTGTTCCAACAACCGCTTGGATTTTGGGCAAACGGATGTTACCCGATTGTTAAATATATACAACGGTCAAGGAAACGGATTGTTGACATGGAAAATAGACTCGTGTCCGGAATGGCTGAGCGTCTCCGAGATGGACGGCTTTTTACCTCCCCTTTCATTGAGAACATTGCTGTTTACTTGCGACCGAAGTCAGTTGCCGGATGGAGAGTTGTCCCATACGATTTATCTGTTAACTAACGATAAAAACAATCCGTCGTATGCAATTACCGTTACAGTAGATAATAGTACTTGGGGTACGGGAGAATAAAATTAATATTAATATAGTCGGTCGGTAAAACGAATCCCGGCCGCTAAACAAACCGATGGCAGAAGCACGATCACTGGTAAAAGACAGCACCATTTACGGAGGAAGCACGATTCTGGTTAAGATAATCAGTTGGTTGATGACTCCGCTTTTCACTTATTTTACCGCAACTCGCGATGTCGGAATGATAACCAACCTGTATGCGTATGCCGCTTTATTTTCCGTCATCTTGACTTTCGGTATAGAAACCGGATTTTTTCGTTTTGTCAATCAAGCCCCTAAAGAAAAAAAAGGAAGCGTTTATTCCACGGCTTTGGCAATAGTCGGAGCGATTGTTGTGCTTTTTTTATTCATCTTTCTTGTTTTCTTAGAAAGAATACATCCTTTTTTGTGGGACAGCCGGATTCCGGACAGCTACTTGCGAATGATTGTCATCGTATTAAGTCTGGACGCCTTTATAGCTGTTCCGTTTGCCTTTCTGCGCTATGAAAAAAAACCGATCAGATTCGGATTTTTCAAACTGTTTCAAGTCATTTTGTACGCGCTGTTCTGCGTATTTTTCTTAGCGATATGTCCGCGCATCAATCAAACCCATCCCGAGTGGATCGCTTGGTTTTGGAAAGAAAATTACAGTGTGGGTTATGTTTTAATATCCAATTTGATAGCGACCGGGACCCAGACTTTATGCCTGTTGCCGGAGTTGACCGGTTTCAAGTTTTCTTTTGACCGACAATTGGCAAAGAAAATGTTACATTATTGCTTTCCGTTGATGCTGATGGGCTTGGCCGGAATGAGCAATCAAGTGGTAGATAAAATCATCTTTCCGGCGGTTTATCCCGACCCTGAAAATGCGATGAGTGAATTGGGTATCTACGGAGCTTGTTTTAAAATCGGAGTGATTATGGTGATGTTTACCCAAGCTTTCCGTTACGCTTTCGATCCTTTTATGTTTGAAAAAAGCAAAGAAAAAGATGCTCAAGAATCATACGCGACCATCATGAAATATTTTGTCATCGTCGGGCTGCTGGTTTTTCTCGGCGTAACTTTTTATTTGGATATAATCAAGTACATGGTTGTTACCCGATCCGAATATTTCGCCGGTTTGCCGGTTGTTCCGGTTGTATTGATGGGCGAATTGTTTTTTTCTGTTTATTATAATCTTTCCTTATGGTATAAATTGACGGACAAAACCTATTGGGGCACTGTTTTTTCAACCATCGGTTTTGTTTTGATTATTGTATTGAACATCGTTTTTATTCCCAAATACGGTTATATGGCTTGCGCTTGGGCGTCTTTTGCCGGGAACGGTTTGATTATGGTACTCTCTTATGTGGTCGGTCAAAAATATTATCCGGTAAGATACGATTTGAAAACGCTTTTCTTCTATTCGGGTGTAGCCTTGCTGTTGTACGGTATAGCCGTATTCGTTCCGATAAAAAATTTAGGACTTCGTCTGGGTTTCAGAACCGTTTTAATCGGAATTTATTTAACTTTGTTGATTAAACGAGACATGCCTTTAAGCGAAATTCCTTATATCAATCGTTTTGTAAAACGACATCGGAAATGAATATAGCAGCATTAGTATCGGGAGGAGTTGACAGTTCGGTAGTCGTTCATCTGTTGAAAGAAGCCGGGTATGAACCTGTTATCTTCTATATAAAAATCGGAATGGAAGATAAGGACGGATTTATTGATTGTCCGTCCGAAGAAGATATTGAAATCACCACTTATATTGCCCGAAAATACGGTTGCAAAATGGAGGTGGTTTCGTTGCACAAAGAATATTGGGAAAGCGTGGTCAGTTATACCATTGACGCTGTCCGGCGCGGTTTGACGCCTAATCCCGATATGATGTGCAACAAGCTGATTAAATTCGGTGTGTTCGAACAAAAGTGGGGGCATGCTTTCGACCGGATTGCAACCGGGCATTATGCGACAACTACCGAAATAAACAATAAAATATACCTTTCCACAGCTGCCGATAAAATCAAAGACCAAACGTATTTTATCGGTCAAGTAAACTATTTGCAGGTTTCAAAGCTCATGTTTCCCATCGGACATTTGTTGAAAAAGGAAGTGCGAGCCATTGCCGTTGAACAAGGACTTCCGAGCGCTACCCGTAAAGACAGTCAAGGGATTTGTTTTCTCGGAAAAATCAACTACAATGATTTTATCCGTCGCTATCTCGGCGAATGTCCGGGTAACATCGTCGAATGGGAAACCGGAAAAACAGTGGGAAAACACAAAGGCTATTGGTTTCATACCATCGGTCAGCGCAAGGGTTTATATTTGAGCGGCGGTCCTTGGTTTGTAATTAAAAAGGACGTGGAAAATAATATTGTCTATGTTTCCAACGGATACGATCCGGAAACGCAGTACGGAAAAATAGTGAATCTGCAAGGATTCGGTTTTATTACCGAAGACCCTTGGGGCGATTTTTCCGATGAAAAAGAAATCGCATTCAAAATCCGGCATACGCCCGGATTTACTTTCGGGAAAATCCGGCGAATCGGCGATGTTTACCGTATCGAATCGGACGATAAAATACAAGGAATTGCGGCCGGGCAATTCGGCGTGGTCTATGACAGAGATTGTCGCTTATGTCTCGGCAGCGGAATGATTATTGATGAATAAACTTTTAATTTTATGATGCAATTTATTGAAACTTATAATTTAACGGGAATTATTATCGGTCTGGTTACGTTTGTGATTATCGGGCTTTTTCATCCTTTGGTAATCAAGGGAGAATATTATTTTGGCGTAAAATGTTGGTGGGTCTTTTTACTCTTGGGCATCGGCGGAATTATCGCCGCATTGCTTCTGCGTAATCTCATCCTATCAACTTCATGCGGCGTTTTTGCCTTTTCCTCTTTCTGGTCAATCGGCGAACTTTTCGAACAACGGAAGCGCGTCGAAAAAGGATGGTTTCCGAAACGGGAAAAGAATAAATGAGTTTTTCGGGGAACAGGTACGATATTTTGGCGAAATATTGTATCTTTGTAAATTAAAGACAGATTGTTATGGAAGTATATAGAAAAACGGTTGATTCGGAGTTGCTCTTATCTGTTATGGAGTTGCCGGAGAGTATGCGACAGGGTAAGGTAGAGGTTGTTGTGTTTCCTGCAATCCAACAGGATGTACCTAAGCATACGGCAAAAAGCATGAAAGGATTTTTGAAAAAATATGCTGATCCGACATTGGTCGCGCAGGAGAAAGAAACTTGGGAAACAAATGCAAAAGAAAAACAGACTTCTCTTTGATACAAATGCCATCCTACGTTACATTTTGCAAGACAATCCTACAATGGCAAACGCTGTTGAAGCGGAATTGGAATCAAATACGGGGAATTGCTTGATTACAACAGAAGTAATTACCGAAATGGTTTATGTATTAACCAAAGTGTACAAAATAAATCGCCGGCTTGTTGCAGAAACGATAGAAGGAATTGCGAATCTTGATGTTAATCCGGTTGCTAATTGCGATGTGGTGTGTTATGCTTTAAACCTTTATGCAACAACAAACCTTGACTTTGTTGATCGTTTACTTATCGGGTATGCAAAAGTCAAAAACTATACGGTGTTTACTTTTGATAAAGATCTGAAAAAACACTTGAAGTAAAGTTCCCTGAGTTTTTTCTGATACGAAAATAAAAACACAACTTCTTATTTGTATTTATCCGGCGTTACGATAACCGAAAACAGATAATTTCCGTTTTTATCCTTGTAATAATGAACCAAAGTCATTTCATTCTTGCGTTGATACTCTGCATCCGGCGATGTCTTTACGCCATTGATAATAAGCGGTTCCAGTTTATTTTTCATGGCGATTGTATCAACCTTTCCTTTTTCCATATTCACTAAGGTATAGTTATATTGAAAAGTTTTTTTATCAAGTGTTATCATGTTGTCTAACCTTGTCTCCGAATCAATCATCACCGGAAGATTGCGATTTATCCGGTCGGTTGTTTCCAATAAAGGTTTGTCAAAAGCGCTCGAAGATTGAGAACTCTGATTGGCCCCGTTAAAATACACGAAAGACGCAGTTGCTCCGATCAATGTTCCTATAATTATTCCTATAAATAATCCGCCTATAACTAATCCGATGGTCAGTGATAAGGCTACTTTTTTCTTGGCGGGTCCGACCGGTTTCTCCGGTACCGTATTTTCTACCACGATCTTGGGTAACTCATATCCGCATCCGCGGCAATATTTGGAGTAACTCGGGTTTTCCGCTCCACACCGATTGCATATAATTCTATCCGATACCATACGTTTATTTGATTATTGATGATTGTAAATTTATTTATACTACTTCCGTTCCCTGTGCTTTCAACAACTCCAAACTCATATCTTTCAATTTGAATTTCTGAATTTTTCCGCTTCCGGTCATGGGGTAAGTTTCTAAAAAGAAAACATATTTGGGAATTTTGTGGCGGGCAATCTTGCCGCGACAAAAATCGCGTACATCTTCTTCTGTTAAATGGACGCCGTCATGAAGAATAATAAAAGCGCCTACTTCTTCTCCGTATTTTCTCGATGGAACCGCCGCAACCTGCACGTCTTTAACGCCTTCCAAATGATAAAGAAATTCTTCTATTTCACGCGGATAAATGTTTTCGCCCCCGCGGATAATCATGTCTTTGATGCGTCCGGTTATACGGTAGCTACCGTTTTTATCTTTGATGCCCAAATCGCCCGAATGCAACCATCCGTCCTTGTCAATAACTTCGGCGGTGGCTTCCGGATTATTGTAATAACCTTTCATCACATTGTAACCGCGACAGCAAAGTTCGCCTTGCTGCTCCGCGTCCAAATGCTTCCCTGTTTCGGGATCAATAACCGCTACTTCGGTAAATTCGTATTCGTGTCCCACTGTGTTGCAGCGGATTTCGAAAGAGTCGTCAATACGGGTTTGCGTCATACCGGGTGACGTCTCGGTCAAACCGTAAACACTGGTGATTTGGGTGTACATTTTTTCATTCACTTGTTTCATCAATTCCACCGGACAAAGCGAACCGGCCATAATGCCCGTGCGCAAACTCGTAAGATCAAACACATCGAACATCGGATGGTTCAATTCGGCAATAAACATGGTCGGGACGCCGTAGATCGCCGTACATCTTTCTTTATGAATGGAAGCCAGCACTACCAGCGGATCAAATTTTTCCACCATCACTTGCGTACAACCGTGTGTTAAAACATTCATCGTTGCCAATACCACTCCGAAACAATGGAACAGCGGTACACAGCAACAGAGTTTGTCTTTGTCGGTAAACGCCATATGTTCGCCCGTCAAATAACCGTTGTTGGCAATATTATAATGCGAAAGCATCACACCTTTCGGAAAACCGGTGGTACCCGATGTATATTGCATATTCACCACATCGTGACAATGGATGGTTTTCTTAATTTCGATTAACCGTTTGTCATCCACATTTTTACCTAAAAGTAAGAGTTCGGCGGTATTATACATGCCTCGGTGTTTTTCTTGTCCGATATAAATCACGTTCCGCATATGAGGAAAACGTTCGCTACGTAAATATCCGCGTTCGGTTGTTTTCAGTTCCGGAAGCATAGCGTAAGTCATCTCCACATAATCGGAATCCCAAGTACCATCAATAATGCAAAGCGTATGCATATCGGAATTTTGACAAAGGTATTCCAATTCGCTTTGCTTATAACTCGTATTTACGGTAACCGACACGGCTCCGATTTTAGCGCAAGCAAACAAAAAAGTCAGCCAATCGGGTACATTGGTTGCCCAAATCCCCACATGGCAGCCTTTGGAAATGCCGATAGCCAACAACCCCTTTGCCAAATCATTTACCCGATTATCAAACTCTTTCCAAGTAAATCGTAAATTACGGTCGGAATAAACGATATATTCCTTATCGGGAGTGACAGCAGCCCAATGTTCGAGCCAATCACCTAATGTTTTGTCAAATAATTCCATTTTTTAAAATTATATCGGAGTATAAACAACGGCTAAGATTTTAGCGGCGTCATTATTATAAGCATGTACATGATGCGCCACAATCGAGTCGTAATAAATGCTGTCGCCCGGTTCCAACCAATAAATATCTTTGCCGTAGTTGATTTCTATTGTTCCCTCAAGCACATAAATAAACTCTTCGCCTTCGTGCGACGATAATGCAAATTCCGCTTCCGAAGCGATAATATCAATGATGAAAGGTTCCATGTGACGACCGCTTTTCGTTTTCGAAAGCGAATAATAATCCATATGTTTGCGTAATTCGGATGCGTTATTTGAAAAACCGATACCTTCGGCTTTATCTGTTTTGCGAGTAACAACCGGTCCCAATTCATCATTATCATCGAGGAAAGTTCCCAAACGTACACCCATCACTCGCGCTATCTTAATGAGCGGCGCCAGTGACGGCAAATTGGTATTTTCTTCTATTAAAATAATTTGGTCAATATTCAAACCGCTTCTTTCCGATAACTCTTCGCGGGTAATATTTTTCGATTCACGAAGATTTTTTATCTTTTCTCCTACCTTTATTGATTTTGACATATTATATTGAGATTTGTCCGCTTTATTTTTTGAAATTTTGATGCAAATTTAGGAAAATTTTAAGAAAAACAATAATTTTTTTTGCGAGACTTTCTTCAAAATCCTGTCATGGCAGGCTTGACCGCCATCTTTTCTAAAAACAATCGTTGATTATGAGCAGATTATGTGTTTTCACTACACTACGTCTGCAATGATATTCTTATTTTTCCCGAATTATTTGTATTTTTGATGCAGCAAAATGGAATTATCCTCGTCTCTATAATAGAATCAATAAAAAGAGAGCATATTCACGATGACCTTATTTCGAAACGACAAGAAATCTCCGATGTTCCAAAAGGAATTGTATCAACTCCACTACCGGAGGATCTACAACACCTGCCTGCGTATCATCGGAAATTCCCGAGACGCCGAAGAAGCTATGCATGATGTGTTTTTGAAGTTATTTGACAATATGGATCATTTGCAGGATGAAGAAGCTTTTTATTCGTGGAGCCGAAGCATTGCCATCCGAACTTCGATTGACAGGGTACGCAAGAAAAAGCCGGCTTTTGAATCGCTGGATAATTTATCCGTTGCCGATGAAGAGCCGGACGAAGAACCACCGGAACTGTCCGTGGAATCCGTCAAGCGCGAATTGAACAACTTGCCCGACGGTTATCGTATCGTCGTGTCAATGCGTCTGTTCGAAGACTGCGAGTTCGAAGAAATCGCCCAAGCGCTGCAAATCAAAGAATCAACCGCACGTTCGCAATATATTCGCGGACGCAATAAGTTAGCTGAAATGTTAAAAAGTAAAATTATCAACCGATGAATCGTTTAGAACAATACATCCGCGACCGTAAAAATTTATTTGAGGAAGAACCTGCGGCAGGTCATTTCGAGCGGTTGCAACAAAAGATGAATCGCCAATCTCGACGAGTAGCAGTACTGCGTTGGAGCATCTCGATTGCCGCATCTGTCGCCATCGTATTTTTTGTCGGTATCCTGTGGCGACATGCCGGAAAACAAGACAACAGAATAGTTATGTGTGAAAACACTATTGATATGAAAGATTGTTACTTAAATAAAATGAATGTCGTAGCCGGCCGGATAGAAGTGCTTACCAAAGATTTAGACCCATGGGATCGGCAACAGGTGATGAGCGATGTGCAAAACATTATTGACATAGCGGGAAGCGGTTTCGAACATGAGATTCCGGAAGAACTCCCGGTTAAAGAAACAAAATTAATCCTTGCGGCCTATTATCGTCAAAATCTGAAAAGTCTGGAAACGATAGAAGAAGATTTAAAAATTATGAATTATGAATTATGAATTGCAAATTTTAAATAATATAAGAATTATGAAACGAGTATTTTTATTTTTAATGATTACCGGGCTGACAACAATGGTTGCATTCGGCCAAAAAACAGAAACCCGTTCGGTGTCGGGTTTCACGGGAATAGATGCTTCAAGCGCATTTGATATTACGGTTACCAAAGGCGGTACGGAGTCTCTTTCCATTGAAGCTGACGATGAAATAATGCCTTATGTGCGTAGCGAAGTGAAAAACGGAGTACTGAATCTGTATCTTGACAATCGTGACAATTTTAATAGGAATATGAAGAATATCAAAATTTTGAAAGCCTCTATTGTCATGAAGAACTTAGACAAGGTAGCGCTTTCGGGCGCCTGTAAATTAACGGCAGACGACCTGTTTACTCCCGACAAATTCAAGAGTGATTGCAGCGGCGCTTCCAAGATGTCAATAAATGTGAATACCGGGCAATTAAGCATTGAGGCAAGCGGTGCAAGTAAAATTCAAATAAAAGCAAACGTTAGCGGCAATACCGAGTTGGAAGTTTCGGGCGCGTCGAAAATTCAAGGCGAATTGAAAGCTACTCATGTAAAGTTTGATTCCAGCGGAACAAGTTCCATTGAATTAACCGGTTCAGCTGAAAATATTGATATTGATACTTCCGGAACGGCAAGTGTTATGGCCGAAGATTTTGCGGTGAAAAATGCCAATATCGAATCCTCCGGCGTCAGCAAAGTAACGGTAAATGTCAGTGATGCTTTGAAAGTGAATTCTTCGGGCGTATCTTCCGTCAGTTACAAAGGTTCTCCCGTCATCAACGCAAGTAACGGCAAAATGGCTAAAATCAAAAAGATATAAATACCGATAATCAATGAAAAAGTTATTTGTATTATTTGCCTGCATCTTGTTATGCGCAACCTTTTTCACGGTTCATGCCGATGAAGAAGAAAAAAGTCCGTTTCTGACTCGCACTTTTCCGACGTCATCCATCAAAGAAGTGGAATCCGCAACAGCAGGCGGCAGCTTAACCTTGACAGGCAATACCGGTTCGGAAGCCATAATTGAAATGTATATTTCGCGCGACAATTGGTCAACCGAGAAAATCAAACAAGTTCTTGATGAAAATTATACCGTTGACATCCGGGTCGAAAACGGAAAGTTGTATGCTGTTGCTAAACAGAAAAGAAACGCTATGAATTGGAATTCGCAAGGATTAAGTATTTCGTTCAATATCAGCGTTCCGAAACAAGTTAACAGCAATTTGCAAACCAGCGGCGGCAGTATCCGAATCAGCAATGTGTCCGGCTTACAGAATTTGCAAACCAGCGGCGGCTCGTTGACGGTTGAGAATGTTTCGGGTAATACCGCCGGTATGACCTCGGGCGGAAGTATCACCGTAACAGAATCAAAAGATAACATTAATTTGCAAACCAGCGGCGGAAGCATTACGGCGAAAGATTGCAGCGGAAAAATTGATTTGAAAACCTCGGGCGGAAGTATCAGCTTGAGCAACCTTTCCGGAAACATTAATGCAGCAACCAGCGGCGGAAGCGTAATGGCAAGCGACATCAAAGGGACGCTTAAAACCGGCACGTCGGGAGGAAGTGTGAGGTTAGACGGTATTTCGGGTAACTTGGATGCCTATACCTCAGGCGGAGGCATGGATGTAAGAATAACATCAGTGAGCGATTATGTAAAATTGTCGAACAGCGGAAGCCTCAGCTTGAGCTTACCTGCCGGTAAAGGATATAATTTGAGTGTAAGAGCCAACAAAATAGAAACTTCCGGGTTGAAAGATTTCCGCGGGAACATGGAGAATTCGAATATAGAAGGAACCGTAGGTAACGGCGGTCCCGAAATCAATGTAAGGTCATCACAACGGGTACGTCTGTCGTTTGAATAACGACAGACGTTACTTTCCGGGCAATAATTGTAATTTGATTTTAATTTATTCCAAATTGTATATACGATTTATCCGGTTTATGCGTTTATCATAAAAACGGCTTTCATAAACACATAAACAATATAAGGATGAAATTGAAATTTTTAATTATTCTTATTTGCCCGGCTTTCTTATTCTCTTGTATGACAACGCCAAGAAGTGTTGTCTATTTTCAAGATTTGAATAAATATCAACAAAATATCCGGAGAGGAAATGATTCGGCAACATACGAACCGATCATTAAAAAATACGATGAACTATTAATCACCGTTTCCGCTCCGATTTTAGATCAAGAAGCTGTCGCTCAATTTAATTTGCCCATGACATCCTTTTTGACTCCGGGGGAGACCACTGTCCAACAATCGCCCGCTATTCAAACTTACATTGTGGATAATGAAGGAACGATTAATTATCCGGTTATCGGCCGAATATCTTTAGCCGGGTTGACTAAGTCGCAAGCGATTGAGCGAATACAAAAATCAGTTTCCAATTATGTCAAAGATCCGGTAGTTAATCTAAAGATCATTTCATTCCAAGTCACTGTTTTAGGTGAAGTTTTTAAACCCGGAACGATCCCCGTTGCTCAAGAAAAAATTTCTATTCTGGATGCTCTCGGAGCTGTTGGGGATTTAACTATTTACGGTGATCGAAAAAATGTGCTGTTGGTTAGAGAAAACAATGACGGTACCGTCACTTACAATCGGTTTGATCTGACTTCATCCGATTTATTTTCATCGCCTTATTATTATTTACAACAAAATGATAAAATAATCGTCGAACCGAATAAAACGAGGCAGTTAGAAAGCAAATACGGTCCTGCCGACGGTTACAAACTATCCGTATATTCTATAATTTTTAGCGCACTCTCCATCATTGCGTCAACAACCATTGCCATCATCTCCTTGAATAGATAGAAAGTAAAAATTTAAGAACAATAATATTATTATGAAAATGCAAGAAAATAAAAGCGAATCAGAGCAAATAAAAGACGTCGTTTATTTATGCTTAAGACATTGGTATTATTTTGTTATCAGTCTGGCTATCTGTATAATTCTTGCTTTTGTTTATTTAAAAATAAAAACGCCCGTAATGCAAGTGACGACACAAGTCAGCCTCCGTCATGACGAGTCGCTGATGGGCGGATCCTCTATGGCAAGAAGCCAATCTATATTGAGCGCTTTCGGGTTAGGAGGCGGTTCTCAAAATATTGAAGACGAATCGCTCAAGATGGGATCTCAAGGCTATTTAAAAAAAGTTGTACGAAAATATGCTCTTAACTTTAATTATAAACAATCAGAGTTTTTGGGCTTGATAAAAAAGGAACTGTACGACCAATCGCCTCTTATTTTGAGCGTTGATGAGACGATTTCAGATACGATTCCTTCCATACTTTTCACTTTGAACGTGAAAAAAGATCAAACGAGCATAAAACTGAAATATGACAAAAAAGTGATCGGGAAATATGAGGTAAGCGCTTTCCCTTCTGTTTTGGAAACGCCATTGGGAGCATTTACAATTTCCAAATCAGCTTATTATGATTGGTATAAAAAACCGATAAAAATCAACGTTCTCTGTACCAATTTTGATTACATGACCCAAATTTACAAAGAAACAATCTTGATAGATTTCGAAAAAAAATCTTCGGACTTGATTCATTTGAGTATGAATACGGAAAATGTCGGAATGGCAAAAAAAATCTTGAATGAAGTGATTGCTACTTACAATACAGAATGGGAGGCGGATAAAAATTTAATAACCGATAAAACCTTAGCTTTTATTGATGACCGATTGCAATTAGTTGATGAGGAGTTATTGAAAGCGGATCAAGCCATTCAGAATTTCAAAGACAAATACACGCTGACGGATATAGAAGCCGATGTAAAATATTATTTTACGCTTAGCGGAGAATTGCAGCCGGCCTTGCTGGAAGCTGAGACGGAATTAAAAATGGTTGATTTAGTTGTTGATTTCGTGAAAGATGATAAGAATAAATATGCATTGTTTCCACTTGGCCCGAACATAGCTACTCCGGCAATGGCGGAAATAATAGGTAAATACAATGAAGTGCTGGCCAAAAGAAACGAAATGTATAAATCCAGTTCCCAAAGCGCTTTGGTAAAGGAATTGAACGATCGCGTGGAATCGCAACGGGAAACGCTTCTGAAGTCTGTAGATAATGTCAAAAAAGGCTTACTGATTACGGTAGAGAATTTAAAGAAAAAAGAATCGGAAATAAATAATAAAATCGGAAAAATTCCGACGATAGAAAAGAATTACCTTAAATTAAAAAGAGAACAAGAATTACAACAAACCGTTTATATTTTCTTATTGGAAATGCGGGAAGAAGCCGGAGTAAAAGGTGTTTCGCTATTACCTAAATTGAACGTAATTGATGAACCCTATGTTGTAAACAAACCGGTTGAACCCAATCGCATGAAAGTACTCATAACTGCTTTGTTTTTCGGAGGAATCGTGTTTCCTGCGGCTGCAATCTACGGCTTCCCTTTGATTAATAACTACATACGAAAGAGAAAAGAAAAATGATTCGTTGGGTCAAGGAAAAAATATTCAATTTTTTTAATGAAGGACATGAACGAACAATTCTGACCAAAAAAAATATTATTGCTTCTTTAGGCATTAAAGGGTTAACTATTCTTATATCTTTGATATTAGTTCCTTTAACAATTAATTATGTGAATCCTGAACGGAATGGCATTTGGTTAACCATATATTCCATGATTTTGTGGCTTAATTTGTTTGACGTTGGTTTAGGTAACGGGATGAAAAATAAATTAGCGGAAGCCAAAGCCAATGGTGAAAATGAATTGGCAAAAAAATATGTAAGTTCTACTTATGCGATTGTCGGAGGAATTTGTTTAATTATCTTTATCGCGTTTTGTTTTATCAATCCGCATTTGGATTGGATAAAAATATTAGGTTCCGGCTCCGGCATAGAGCCGTACCGTCATGAAATTTCCGGTTTGGTATGGATTTCTATGATTGCCTTTTGTATAACTTTTGTTTTAAATTTGCTTAAAAGTGTGTTAATTGCGGATCAACGCCCGGCAATCAGCTCTTTTTTGGATATGTTGGGACAATTACTTACTTTAGCGGGAATTTTTCTTCTACTGAAAACAACTTCGCCTTCGTTGATTGATTTGGGATTAGTTACCGGTTTCGCTCCAATAATTGTATATATTGTTGCCGGTATATATCTTTTTCATACTAAGTATCGAGATTGGAAGCCATCCTTTAGGCAAGTTGACTTCAAATTAGCAAAAAGCATGCTGAACTTGGGAATAAAATTCTTTATTTCTGCCGTTGCCGTAATGATGGTTAATCAAACATTACCTTTTTTAATTTTGCGAACTACCACTTCATCTGAGGTAACCGGTTTCAATGTGGCCTTGCGATTATTCGGTTTAGTACTTAATGTAATAGTAATTATTGTAATTCCCTATTGGAGTTCTTTCACAGACGCTTACACAAAAAAAGATTTTCCGTGGATGAAAACGTCAATAATTTATTTACAACGAATATTTGGGGGATTCCTGATTATTCAAGTTTTATTATTAATTTTTGCTCCCGTTATCTATAAAGTGTGGATAAATAAATGGATTACAGAATCCGGTAATATGATAACAATTCCTTTTCTGATGTCGTTAACAGTATGCCTTTATATTTGTGCTACTTGTTGGATGTCTATTTTCATGCATCCCCTCAATGGTATCGGAAAAGTTAAATTGCAAGTTTACAGTTCAATGTTTGAAATGATATTACTCATTCCTTTGGCTTTATTTTTAGGACATTATTGGGGAGCTTCGGGCATTGTATTGGCTCCTGTCATCATTTACATTCCCCGAATGATTTGGGCGCCCGTACAATTGCATAAATTAATTGCCCAAAAAGCCACCGGAATCTGGAATAAATAAATTATACAATAGAATGGAAATATGATTTTCATTATTATAGTCATTTTTGCAATTGGTTTGTATATCCGGGGTCATAAAACTTCGGCTTTAGTTATTTTTTTCTTTCTTTTAACATCGGGATTTAATTTAATTCCGGAAGAATTAATGGACATTGGAGTCATTAGTAAAGGAGGCGATTTTGCATTTCTTATTTTGATTGGAATTGTATTGATTGATAGCTTTTGTGTAAAAAATTACCTAAAGCGAGACTGGTTCATTGTCCTGCTCTTTTTATTCGCGGTCGTTTTGATTGCCTGTATCGTTTGGAGTAAATGGATAATTGGAGGACTCACTTGGTCGGAAATTATTCGTTGTTGCCGTTACCAGTTTTTCTGGATTGCCTATCTTGTTTTCCGTAATATGGAAAAGACACAATTAGAACGGTTATTAAAATATTTATTCAATATTACGGCTTTCATCTCTGTATTATATCTTGCGCAGATAATATTTCATCAAACTATTTTAAATGAAGCGGAAGTAACTCGGGAAAAACTGTTTGGAATCAGAATTCCAAGATATTACAATCAACCGGATTTGATTCAGTTTTGTACGCTTATGGCTATTTTTAACAATCCGCACAGAGGAATGTGGAAAATTGTTACTACAACTTTATTGATAATGGCTTTATTAGGCGCTTTTCATCGCAGTTTATTTGGACTTTTTCTTGTTTCATTATTAGTCGGATTCATTCTCCAACTTCCACGTCTTAAACAGATACAATTTTTATCTGTATTATCAATGGTATTGATTGGTTGTGTATTTTTTGCCGGCATCCGCTTCATGAGTTCTCGAACTTTTAGCGATTTGCAATATATCCGTAAAGGTATGTACTCGGAAGTAGAAGAATTAGATCCGGAAGATTTTCAAAAATCAACTTTTACTTTTAGGCTTGCCGTATTGTATGAACGAAACCAGTATCTTTGGGATAACCCTAAAAAACTATTGCTGGGCGGAGGATTAATATCGGAAGATTCCCCTAAAACAAACACCTTGGATTTTAAAGTCGGATTGTTAGATGAAGTTAAAGGTCGGCCGACTCAAGTTGATTGCGGCGATATATCATATCCTTCTATGATTTTTCGTTTAGGATATCTCGGTACCGCCATGTATTTAACGCTTCTTATTTATTTATTTGTTTATTCCTATAAAAAGCGCAATTATAAATATGGATTAGTCACTTTTCTTTTTTGGATAATGTCGTTTGGCGTTTCGTTCTTTTCATCCAATCTGTTATCTCCGGCAACTTATTTGTTACCGCTTATAACTTATTTTATAATACAGAAAACAGAACAAGAAAAAGATTCTCCGGACATTTGTTTAACAATATAGATGAAAATATGGATTCATTAGTAAGATGTTATACAGAACTAAACAATTCTTTTCGAAAGAAGAAATTAATCTTTCGATTGGGCGTATTTGCCGGTTTTTTTTCAGAGTATAACAATATGATTTTAGCTATGTTGTATTGCTTGAAACATAAAATTCGCTTTGTGCTTTATTCAAGAGATGCCATTTTTTGCTACGAACAAGGTTGGAGGGATTATTTTCTTCCTTTTTGCAATGAAGATTTTTTCCCATATCAGCGACACAACCCAAGAGTTGCCGTCCCTTCTAAAAAATACGATCCGCGAGTGATCTTACATCATGTATTGCGCCCCAATACTTTTTTAACATTCGAACTGTGGAATTCATTTCACAACCGGGCAATGGAAACACAACATTTCTACATTCCCGAATTGGGAATTGACGGAGGATTACAGGAGGCTTGTCAAATATTGATTGACTTGACTTGGCGGTACAATGTAAATATAAAAAGCGCAATTGATGAATGTATTTCAACATTGCATTTACCGGAAAAATATATCGGATTCCACATTCGTTCGGGGGATAAAATACAGGAAGCGGATTTGTGGAATATTTCAAGCTATATAGAAAAAGCGCAGAAACATTCTGATTTGCGAACCGCTTTCATATTAACGGATGATTATCAGATAATTGAAACTTTTCAAAATCAATTCAAAGATTGGCGCATTTACACCTTATGCGGAAAAGAAGAAAGAGGCTACTATCATCAGAATTTTTTGAAAAATAATCGCGATATTATCAAAGAAGCCTGTATAAGACTTTTCGCTTCAATGGATATTTTGAGCCGCGCGGAACTTTTCGTCGGCACCTTTAGTTCAAACATCGGTATGTTTTTAGGAATGCGAATGGATCCAACCAAAGTATATGGCGTTGATTTGGAAAAATGGCAAATATGGTAAAGAAAATATCCATATTGACTTCATTATATAACTGTGAAAATTTTTTACAGGATTATTTCGAGGCGCTTGCTAAGATCGAAGGTAAAGAACAGATCGAAGTGCTTCTTTTACATAATGCTCCACAAGAAAAAGAATTAGCGGTCATAGCCGAACATCTTCCATCGTTCGATTTTG